>Ga0209700_100906_pt1 | contig 59669 bp, 19 predicted proteins | sample SiratroredBW_FD_187528 | JGI IMG/M metagenome (GOLD analysis project Ga0209700, IMG submission 187528) | Root nodule microbial communities of legume samples collected from California, USA - Siratro red BW (SPAdes) (version 2) | ecosystem: Host-associated > Plants > Roots > Nodule | place: USA...
TATATATATATATATATATATATATATATTACATTCGTCATATTTTTCAAAAGATAACTACTACTCTTTATATTATATAAGTATTTTCATTACTAGTTCACTAAAAGAGTTTATTTAAAAAAAAAAACTTAAAATATACTCTAGTACTTCACTATGGAAAAATCTTATTACAAGTTAAATCATCTACTCATGTGTAATTCATAATCATTATAGATAAAAAACCAATAAAGAGATACAAATAAAAAATAAAGATAAGCTAAAGATGTTTTGAAATAGTATAACATAATTATAGACTTCTATTTTAAAATATATAATATAATTAGAACTCTCGTATTATTATTTATTTAAACATAATATATTCTTAAAGCATTTAAAATATTAGACGATGTAATATATTTTTATTTATTTACAAAATTGTCATCGTATTTTTATCTCCTCTTAATCAATATTTTATTTTATTATAAAATCACATTTTTCCATTAGTTTACATATTACTTTCTTTCTTTTTATTTATTCATGTTATCTTTTCACTGATACATCAAAATAATGATATATATATATATATATATATATATAAAATTTATTTCTAAAAATGTATGACTTTAATGTCAATGTGAAGATTTAAAAACTACTTTTATTCAAATACTTTTTTCTTCTTCTCTTTATTTTTAAATTATAATTATATATTGAAATTTAGAAGGTTTATGTGTATAAATTAAATAATAAATATTTTTAAGTTGTGCAATAGAGAAAAATGATTAAAACAATAAATTTAATATTTAACAAACAAATATTTTAATAATAGATCAGGGGATTGTTTAGTCTAAAGATCATAAATACTGTTGGAGATCTCACATTGACTAGAGTTTCAATAGTTTATATAGTTTATAACTAGGGGCAAACCTCACCTTACAAGTCGGTTTTGTAAGGTTAAGTTAGGCTTAAAATTCACTTTTAGTATCAGAGTCTATCCTAACAAGGTTGTTGGGCCTATCGGGCCTCTATCGGACCATCCTTACATATAAGTTTCATGTTGGAGTTGAGGAGTCTCGGCGTGAGGTGGGTGTGTTGGAGATCTTACATCCACTAGAGATAAGGTCTTCAATAGTTTATAAGTGAGTACAATCCTCACCTTACAAGTCAATTTTGTAATATTGTGTTAGATTTAAACACTTATGATAAATTCTTCATCTAATATATTATAAACAATGTTATAACATAAATAAATTGATATATTATCTGTAAATAACAAATGAAAAATATATACATTATATTTATGTTTTGTATGTATTGGACTATGAAAAGTGAACAAAAATTGAAAAGCAAAATTATTTAAATAAGATGAAAGAAAATATAAATGAGATAATTTTTTTATTAATAATTTTTTTAACAAATTTTCTATCTATTGTTATAGTAATTAAAATATAAATATTAACAAAATATTTACTACATAATATTGAACGCATAATCTATTGTAGAATTAAATACATGTAATTATTTACAATTAATGGATATAATTACAACTAATTGATTAAGCTGAATACATAAGTAATGGTTTTCCCTATTCCTTCTCATTTCTCATTAAAGATGCAACCCCTCTTTTCTTTCTGATTTTTACACTTTCCATGCATATTAAGTGGAGCAAACAAAGGGTTAAAGTGAAATATATCATAAATGATGAACTGCTATAAGGCTAGGTAAGTGTTTTATCGTATCAAATAATAATATGTGGATAAAATACATTAAATAATGTCTAATGTTGTATGATTAATTTCTCACTTTGCATAAAATATAAAATAATATTTACGGAAGGACCCTCAAAGAACCTCCAGTCTCCTTAAATAGATAAAACAAAATATGATATACCAAAAACACGAAAAAAAATTGAAATCTCTTTATTTCTTACCGATAACTTCTTATATCTTAGATATGCTTTTGAGAACCATACTTGTTATTCAAATTATATATATATTGTGTAGTCTAAGTGATCTTAACTTTTTCTTTTGGTTGGTAAATGATGTAAATATGAAAAAAATAAATTAAAAGAAATACTTGAGATTTACTTACAAAAACAACAGAAAGAATAATTTATATAAATCAATTTTGACTTAGGAAAGAACATGAGGAATATCATTGTAAAAGTAAAAATTGATGATATGATCTCCTGGAAACAAACCAAATATATTTTGATATGTTTTTCTTAAATTGTTTTCCAAATCAAAGATTGAGTTTTGGTTTTTTTAAAAGAAAAACTAATTCATAATTCTACTTTTTTGCTGTTTTATTTTCTGACATAGTAGAGTATCTCATTGATATGAAATTTTATTAATAAAATAGCCTACACTATTTCTTAAAATAAAAACAATAAATTATTAGTGAATAACAAATTCTAAAACACTTTGAGTAATATTTAGATTTTTTTTCTCTTTCTATTTTCAGTCATTTTTTTTTCATTTATTTTAGAATTTTGCTTATTCTTGTGTATTCTATACTTAAAAAGTGTTTGAAAATAAAAATTGTCCTTACCTAGGAACGCAATTTATTTGTATATTTATAGCCACAACAGTCCTTGGGTCCAGGGTGTATTTAGCCCAACACATCCGATTTAGTGTGAGAGGACGTGTCAGCAATTTATTAAATAAGTTAATTATTAATTCTCTGTATATTGGAAATTCAATATTTTTGGTATTTTACAATTTTTTAATAAAGATGTAATTTTACAAGAGTTTTAACTTTCATGCTTCTTTTTCATCTTCTTTTTAACTCTTTTTCTTTTAGCTAGAGTTTTTTTTCTCCATATTTCATCTATTTCAAAATTTTATCACACTGTATTATTGTTAAGAAGTTAAAAATTATCTTTATTTAATTATATTTTTAATTGGAATAACCTTTTATTTACTCTAAATATTTCTTATTTTTTGATTTTTGTTCTTAGGTTTTGATTATCAATATTTGAAAGGTGAGTTAAAAAAAGTGATAATCTTAAATTATTTTATGATTGAATTTTTGTTATGTTTAGATAACTTGCTTTAATCTCTAGATTTTAGAATTATAACATTGTTTTACTTTGAAATTGTCTTGAACTTGAACTTTTCAAGTAAGGAAATCAAGCTTTAACTTTTCAATTGTACTTTAGACTAAAAGATTTTAATGTAAATGGAACATGGTCTCAAGTTTCAATTTCTTTTGCATTGATGTTATTTGATATGTTGAATAAATTTGTAAAAATATTAGAATTTGATAGTTTGGTAATTAAGTGTTACTTTTTATGTAAAAATTATTGAATGTTGATGAAATGATAGTTTGGTATTTCAAATTCATATGTATTGGTGAGAATGATTGAATTTGAATGAAATTGATGTCATACATTTCAATAATGTATGATTTGTCATGTGATTATACATTAAGTATGAAAAACCTATGTTTTAACATAGATTTTCTAGCTTCACCAATAATCTAAGTCACGTAGACTAAGATATCAGGTGATTAGAGAGTTCATACACATCAGGACTATTGGTAGACATTCGGTACTAAATGTTTGAACTTACTCTGACCCTTAATGTATGGATTGGATGTTAGTCTCTCGTATAGACATACTTAATGATGAATGAGTCTTTTAAAGACGATAAATCCATATGCAATTCATATGATTGAAATGAAATCAGAGTACTGAAGATTGAAAGAAAATCAAGGTAGTACTACTGCATATAAAGTTATGTGTATTCAATATGACTAAAATGAAGCCTTAATATATGAGTGAAATGAAGTATATATGATTGAAATGAACTGAAAAATGATTGTGCTTGAAAATATATCTTTGTGTGATCTTTATGAATGATGTACAATATACCTAGTATTTTTATATGTCGATTTTTTTAAAAAAAATCCTTATAAATGATTAATATAGTTTGTTCCTTTTATATATATATATATATTATATTATATTATGTTTGTAAAATTTTATTTTCACTAACTTATTCTTATTTTTCTTATTATATTATAAATTTCTACGTAAGTAAGTAGATACTAATGAAAGTACTAGAACATTTAAAAAAAAAACCTAACTTCTATTTTAAATTTTGTTCTATAAACAAATAAAATAAATGTATTTTGTATAAATCATATATCTATATAAGAAACATTTTGATATGCCATATATTTTATATAGACCTTTTTATTAGACATTGTGAAATAAACTACGTATAGTATTCAAAGTTACACAAGAGATACCAACTCACCACCCTCAAACATGTAGAAAAAAGGTGATGCCCATACTTATAATTCATTCACCTTTAATTGGATTAAATAATAGGTATTCGTTTATGAAACCAGTAATCTATTACAGTTTCTAAAAATATATTTTAATAAAAATAATAACAACTAATTAAGGTATATATAAGGAATTCAGTACTTCATTCATTTGAAGGTGAACAATGTAGCCATATATAAATTTGAGGACATTAGGAAAGATGCATACACCATAAGAACATTAATGGTCGACTTTCTTCGTAATTTTGTAAGAAAAAAGTTGAAAAGTTACATATAAATATAGCCTAGGTAATCCATTATATTGTTTGTTTTATCATACCTCAAGAGTAACTAACTCATAATGAAAAGAAGACTACATAATCAAATATGACTATAATAATAATAATAATAATAATAATAATAATAATAATAATAATAAAATATAATAATTAAAAATTAAGAAATATCATATAAAATTATTAACATAAAAATTATCTTACATTTCAATTATTTTAACTCATAGAAGGTAAACACTTTCACTTGTTATTATTTTTCTCTTCCTCTGTTTCATCTTTTTCGCTTCATCACTTTTACTTCTTATTTGTTCCATCTTTTTCGTTTCATCATTTTTTACTCCCTCATGTAAATAAATATTATAGGAGAGGGTATCCACTGTAAAAATGCAACAAAAACGCCTAACAATTTCTCCTACTTTGTACTGTCATCTCAAAACCGTGTACATCCATCTTTCAGTTGGGAAATCTTACATTCAAGGCATGAATTTATTAATCACTGATGCATTCAACATTTACAAAAAATGATATCCAAAATAATTCTATCTAACTCAAAAAATGACAGATAATAAACCGAATGAATAAATAAATGCAGTGGTAATTTACACCATACCATAGGATTGTACCAACAAAACAATAATGATAGCAATTTGGTGTTTCTATTTGTATCTGTATGACACAGCTTTTCATTAAAATCCTTCTGCTCCTCATGCTTACCTAAACCTTCTCTGAAATCTACCCCTTGTTTCCCGTTCTGCCCTTTGTAGAACACTCCATACAGACAAAGAGGACGGGTTTCATCAGTGATTGCCCCACCATATCCCCTTCCAAGTATCTTTTGCCAGATCAACAAGATACCCCATTGCCAAATGTTACTTCAATAACACTTTTTTAAGCATGAAATTTGTTAACAAAACTGAGAGAATAATAAAGTTGAAATTGTGTGTTTGGGGAAGTGCACGCGCAATGGGGGCAGGAACAGGTGTTTCCATTAATAACGAATGACTAAGGAGGGAGACAAGAATGCAGAGTATAAATGTCATTGTCAGTCAATTTGCTATTTGCTATGTTTGACGTGTTTCGGTATTTATGGTATGCCATACAAACACAAATTGGTATGCTGGTAATATCATCTTCAACTTCATTTTAAAACTATTCAAAGAAAATGTATTGTAACCTTCACAATGGCTTAGAAAATATAATAATGAGTATGTCCTCATTATTCGCTTTTTAATATTAGTTTCAACTACACTAGATATTTGCTATATTCTACTCACCCACCCTGTTTTCAATATTTACACTGGAAAATAATAAGTTAAAAAATTAACCCACAATAAGATATAATATGTATAAATTTTAAACAATATTTAACCTATGAAATCCTTGATTTTATTATGGTAGATAATGGAAGGATTCAGAGTTATTTAAAAAAAAAATCTATCCTATTGTAAACTCAACTGTTAGTTTTTTCTATTTTTTTTTTCAAAAGAAAAAGTTTGTTTTCAGAGTTTTCTTAAAATGTGCTTGTACTTTTTGTTGTTTGGAAAAATTATCTTCATTTTTTTTATATCGATAATAATCTATTTTATATGTGATCTTAAAGATATGATATTTATTTGTTTTAGATCTTAGGATAGGTTTGGATCATTGATTAGAGTGACCGGTAAGAAAAACTAAATTGATATAATTGACTAAACGATATGTTCTACATTTAACTTGAATATTTAGGTTGTGAGAATTGAATGTATTTATGCTGGAAACAATGTGTATTATTTCAATTAACAGGTTTGAATTGATTTTGAAGATTAAATAAGTTGAATTAAATTGATATTTTATTTTAATCTAACTTTATTTTGGTAATAGAATAAAAAATTTATGATATTGTTGGTCTGGAAGCTTGATTTTGAAAATTTGAAAGATTTTAATTCTGTTGGTAAGACATAAGAAAGTGGATAGAAGTGTTTTGAAATGAAAATTTTAGTTTGAAAATAGAAAGACAATTTAGGGTACTCGTATTAGTTGTAATTGATATTTTGATAGATAAGAATTTTTAAATTGGATAAATAAGTTTTAAGATGATATATGATCAATTTAGAGGATATGCATTATGAGATTGAAGTGAAAAATTTGAAAACCTGAAATCTTATGCAGCAGGTCGGGCACCACTTATTGGACCGAACGCAAAGAGTGTACTGTTATGAATTTTTAATATACTTCCTTGATTTTGATAATTCTTTTAATTTGCTTAAACATGTGAGTAGTAACATGTGATGTGATTTTAATGTGTTGGTAAGTGTTGTAAATAACATTATAGACTTAGTATTTTCAAAAAAAAAATATCATGTAGAAATTATATAGAATGTGCATGGTTTGAAGATTTGTCAAGAATGAGGTATCCTGACTCTATTGATACCTTAGAATCATATAAACTGTGGATATCAGGTGGTGAGAGTTGAAGAATGTTCACTTAATTGAAACTAACTTTGAAAGAGTTTGTCAAGATAGATATATAGATTTATCCTGTCAGATGATGTTATGATTGATTAGAAATTATATAAATTCACATTTAGAATAGATCATCATCTTATATGTGTTACTCTACGAGCCCAATTCAATCCACTAGTCTTTTGAAAACATAATCATTATCTATGAAATATTGAAAAATGACTTTGATTTCATTATTATTGGTGAAATTTTATTTTAAATACGTGTAAAATAGTTAATTCTTTTATGTGTTTGTTTATTTTTTATTCTATTATAATCATGAATGATATTGAAACAGATAATGTTATTAAAGAAAATAATATAATTCATATTGGCAATAAAGTTACATCTAAATAATTATTTAATGTTCATTTAGTTATATTCTTTTTATTTAATCCTTGTATGAGCTTCCCACTATGGTTTTATGGTAGGTTCCCGGCAATATGCTAAATATGCATACACCCACAAGTTATCATAGTGTTAAGTTGCATTATAATTCTTAATACTAAAGAACATAACTATATTATTATTTTAACAATATACATGTACATTGTTACATTACATTCATAATCTTGTAGGTATATAAGAAAATAAACCAGTACCTATAAACCATAAAAAATGTTCGAAATAAATCTACAATATAATTCTTAGAAGTTAAGAATAAATAAATATACAAAATTTTTCAGAAAATTTTGTTTTACTCTATGTTTAAATGATATAATTATTTATTTATATTTTATTTTTTGTACTTATGAGTGTTTTAAATTTTAAAGTATACTATTATCTATCATAGAGTGGTTATTAAATTTTATAAATTGAGAATTTTTCAAACAAGCATTATAAAATTTAATTTTTTTCATGGATTATTTTCATAACTGATATTGAAATGGGAATTCTAAATCAAGTATGATATCATACAAGTAATATACAGTATAAACTGAATATTAACTTTAGCCAATAATACTACTAATAATAAATGTTAGATTTTTTAGGGGCAGTTGTGTAGAAAATGAGTTCTCTTGATTGATTCACTAATACTGAAACACCTCATATTCATCCACATATTTCTCTATATCAAATTAGAAACAATATAAAATATTAAATAAACATAGCATGGTAAATAGAAAAGAGATATCTAATATAATAAGTTATGAAAACCTACATTATTAGTATTTCAATTTAATAAGTTAAACCTTAAAAATTCAATTACTATCAACTAGAAGGTGGCATCATAAACAATATCTTTATCAAACTATCTGCCTATAATATTTGCAAGCACAATCTCTTAACCTTGAAATGTTCTATAAATAACTAGTATATTATACAGTCGCATAACTTCTTTAAAACTGTTTGATGCTTTGAAGTTCCTTTCTAAGTTTGAAAATAAATCTGTCCTCGAACAATTTAAAACAACACCACAAATTATTTAAATAGTGACAACCTATTTAAATCGTAAATACTAATATAATTTGATATAAATTGAATTTTATATTAAATAAAAATTCACCTCGAACAAATACATCCAGTTTTGATATCTAATTTGAGGAAAGTTTTAAAGAAAAGCTAAAATGCAACACTCACAATGATAATAACATCATAAATAAGTTAACAACTACTTTTCTAACGTAGAACTTTTCTAACGTAGAACTAGATTATGTCATCGTAATAATGACATCAATATTAAATATTATTATCATTGAGTTTAGTAAAAGAAATGGACAACAAAGATTGAAAAAATATTTAAAAACATAAAATTCAAATAAAAACTAAAACATTTTCTATTCTTCATACCTTTATTGCATGCCCCTGTGCGTCATCCAGAAATGTGCAAGCTATGGTATCTCTTCATCTCTGATACTCTATCAGAACAGAACGCAGGAAAACAAAACAAAAGCTTCGCACTCTGCCGTCACCACTGTTTTGTCGTCACTGCTTCAATCTCTTATCTGCTAAATTCTGCACTCCATTGTTATTTTTACTTTCAGCCAGACACCATAAAATAACTATAGAAAAATATTCCATTTTTAAGAAAGCTCAATTGGATCCGTCAATCAGAGAAAAAACAATAATTAATGGAAATAATAGTAATAAAAATGGAAAAAAATTGATTTATCATAAAAGAATAAGAAAATAAACAAAAATAAGTATATATATATATATATATATATATATATATATATATATATATATATATATTTTTTTTTTCTTCCCATCTCCTTGGTAACAAATAAACTCATTTATTTCTATCACCCTTATTTTCAACTTGACCCCTGCAATCAAACATATAATTTGATTTGGTTAAATTGCATGTTTTTTTCCTAGTTCAACTTCAAAAATATAAAATTTATGTATTTTAAAGACGAGGTTGGATTAATATTTTCACATTTTTAAAAAAAAGTTATAGTTTTTGAATAATTATATATTAATATTTTTTAAATATTTTATCAAACACTACATTATATTTATATCAATTTTATTTGTTAAAATTATGTATTTTTGTATTTTATAATAGAATAACTGATGGTATATTTTCTAGTATGACTTATTTTTTTTTAATACTCGTATGAAACAAATTTTATTGTAGTTATGTATTTTTAATTATATAATTTAATTAGATGTAATATGTATATTAAAATCACTAATATGAGAAATTCACCAAATCCCAATCTTATTGTCCATAGTACCCCTAATTATACATCATATAAAATATCCTGCAAAAGTACCCCTACTGCATTCTATGAATCTTTGGTGAAAAGATAAGGAAGTGTGGAATTGATGGAGATGTGATAGTAAAAATCTTGAGATGAGACTGGCATGAGCACGGGTATGGTTTGAGAATAGAAAGAAGGTGAAGATAGAAAAGGGTTTCTCGAAACTATAACTGTGATCATGACCTACTTTTTATTTCCCTGTCCTATGCTACCCTATGCTATGCCCTCTCTTCCCTCCTGGGTTTCAGAAATTCGATACACCTTTGTCAACCCCATGCATGCTTGCCAATTTTTTATTGCGATAAATCCGATGTATAATGTCTCTTGCTTTATATCACTAGGATAAGACTTTTTTATACCAAAAGTAATAACTATAAAAATTAAAGAAATACAGGAAATATTTTTTAATTGCCGAATAACTTTCTAATATCCAGAAATATTTTTAAAAAATTTTTAAAATAAATTAGTTATAATATATAAATAAAAGTTATACTTTTTTAGTTTATTATATAATCGTTTGTTTGAAGAACTATTTACTTTTTGAAATTTTTTAAAGTAAAATAATTTCTAAGTTTTAATAATTCTTTTATTTTATCCGAGAAGTGTTCTTCATGTGATGTGTTTAAATAACTCACGCATCAATTTAAGTAAGGAATTAATATTATATTTGTATAATATTAGTGATAGACAGAGATGTTATTGAAATGTAACGGATGTTTTAAGAAATAGAGTATGTGAAACTAAATTAAGTTTAGAATTATAAAATATAAGACATGATTGATGCTATTGTTTTAAACATCAATTTTAAGTCTGGATGAGTTTATAAAATAAAGTAACTCCTCTTGTATTTGTAAAATTTTGAGGGTATAAGTTATTTGGGTTGTATGATATGTTTTTAGGTTTGATATTCTGGGAGGAATATGCTGTAACTTAAAGTGATGCAAATAAATTACTTCATTCAAGTGATATATTGGTCACCCGAGCAATATGATGCTCGAATCAAGTGTTAACTTCTAGCTTAAGTGAGAGAGGCCAAAATAATTTTCTATCCTCTAAAAAGCATATTGATCAACCATTGGTTAGAATGCTCAAGCGTTGAATAAACCCTGTCCCCCTCAAGTGTTAGAGAGAATACTTAATCATTGGAGAGAATACTCAAGCCTTGGAAAGAACACTCAAGCCTTGGAGAGAATGCTCAAGTATTGGAGAGAACTGATGGTTACATTTTATTAAATTTGTAACTGAATTTATTTGGAGAATACTTGGGGTTAATTGATCCTATCAATACTCCAATTATGTAAACTTTTCATGCAAGACCTAAATTGTGCCTAGATGATCTTGGAACCTTGCATTAGATTATATACACTCCAACCCTTTTATTTAATTAAAAACGACATCAATCAAGGATGCTCAAGTGTTAGAGATGATACTTAAGTGATATGGTTAGTGGTGTTTCTAAACGTTTGAGTGAGAAGTGAGGTGGCATGCATGTGTCACTATGTGTGACAAAGTGTGACACATGTAATTAATGTTGAAGGAGTGGTTAGGTGCTTAAATGTCATGTCAACTAATTTGATCAATGATCCTTATTTGATTGGTTGCATAGTTTAGATGAGCGTTATAGGGATACCTAACGTGATATCAAGTCTTTAGTAGTTGTGTTAAGAGGTATTTGACTTCATTATTTTTTAGGCACATAGATAAAACTTTAGATTATGATCAAGAAGTTGAAAAAGATTATATCTATCTCTGGTAACAGGTGTAATTGACTTAGTAACAAATGCTTTATATCATGGTGATATTAAAAATATGTGTCAACTAAGATTTGATAGTCTAAGGTATGTTAGGTATTAATTCATATTTAGTTATAACATAAAGTATAACTAAATACGAATTTTTTTCTATTCATATACATTATCTCAATATTTATATTATCTCAATATTTATATGTACGATGAAATATTTTTTATTCACTTACTTTCCTTTACATACTTGTTGTGTATAAATTATTATAAGTGTATTTGCTATAAGAGTATATTTTCTTGCAAATCCTGATACTACTGAAAACAAACCAATTTCAAATTTACTAAATAGTTCTAAAACATTTTGATGTTATATATACTATCTTTTTAAGACTTATTATATATATTTATAATAAATTATACGTTATAATTTATCCATGTCAATAGTTTTATGTAGTGTTACACTTTTGTCAAGTGATAATAAGATTTCTTTAGTTTCCATTGCATGTTCCCTTTACGGAAGATCGATGTCATATTTAGTTTACAAGAAAAAGAATTAAAAAAAGTGAATTAAGAAAAAATTAAAAATTAAATTAAATTTTTAGTTGTGTAGAAAGTAAACATATGTTAGAGATATATCCTCTGTCCCATTATCATGCCTGTAGGTTGTAGAAAGAGGCATGAATAGACACCCTTTAATATTTTAGACAGAGAATGTGCAATATTGAGAGAAAACGTTATATTAATATATATTTATAATTTTTTTTTTGTATGCATGGAATATATTATTACATATTAATCTATTTTTAAATATATAAAATATATTTTCTTACATAACACTTAAACTAATCTTTTTAAAAAGGATAATTTAACATTAATTTTTCCTTAAATGAACAAGGAGGGCAACCAACATCATAACGAAGTTTTACGATTTGATTGGGATGGCAGTGAAAAGTAAATGAAAAATAATGAAATAAAAGAAAAAGTAAAATGTTATATAAAATTTAACTTATTTAATTTTGTAAAATGGGGGAAGAATGATAAACAAAATATAACATAATACAAATAGCCTAAGGAAAAATATAAGGTATATAACAAATAAAGATACTTTTGTCTTTGAATTCTTAAAAACTTATGAATGTTTATCTATGACTTCTCTATATTTTACCCCATACGTAGTTTTTGTTCTCTCATTTTAAAATAGTTATTTATTTTATTTTAAAAAAATCACAAATTTAATTAAAATTTCATTTTATTTACATTCATTTTTTACTATAATTAATTAAATAAAATTTTTGGTACTTTAATAACATGTCATAAAAAGAAAGTATATATGAAGTTATGAATTTGATCAAAATTAAGAATTTTCTGAAGTAAAATGGCCAATGTTTCTATTTTAAACAACTATGTAATTTCTCGGTAAATTGGTTGTAGACTCAATTAGTTCATTAGGACATAGGGCATCATAGATAGAGATTGCTCTTAAAAATGCTATACTAATAGATGGTCCACTGAAGTAGAAAAGCTACTAATATAAGAGAATATTTTTAATGGACATTAAATTGTGCTTGATACATAGGCAACAATGCAAGCTGGCAATGTACTTTCACAAACCTTTCAGTCCATAAGGTTCTTATGAAACTTCCTTCGCTTTGTTTTCAAGTTACATAAAATTAATTTTACAAGAATTTTCATCCAATTATTAAATGTAATTAATCAAAGGGTCTTGTATTGTTAACCACCAACAAAGCTATTAGTAATCAACAATTAGCTAATATATTAAAAATTATTTTTAATGATTTGTTTATTTGTCTCAACTTTAGTATATTATACACTTTTTTTTTTTTACAGAATATTTTTATTTTATTGCCTTAAACAATCACTACCACATTTTCACGTCAGTCTCTGAAATTACATAGATCACTTTTTTTTTTTTTTTTTTATCTATAAATTTGCAAATTTTCATCTCATTAGTTATTGAACAATGAAGAAGAACTAATGTGATTGATATTTTGTGATTCTTAGGAATGAAAGTAGGAGATTTTTTTATGTTCTCAAAGACGAATACACTCGATCAAAATTTTCAGAAATGGATTTTAATATTTTCTTCAGTAATAAATTTTTACTGTAATAAAAAAAAACAACACTTTTTCAACTTAATTTACCAATTAATTTATATAATTCTTCATGACGTAGATTAAAAATTAATTTGACATTTATTCATAAATTTATTAGAATGTTATTCTAAGAAAATCATGTAAAATTGGAGAACGGTGCATGATAATATGGGTTGAACTTCTGATACAAAGAGAACCGCGACAACAAGGTGGATTGGATTTGAACTTATGGGCTTATTAGTTGGGTTCGAAAAGAAGTACACAAATGCTTCATGCACTATACCATTTCGTGACTTACACCATATCAGCCACGTGATTTGTCTAAAATTTCCTTAGGTATTTATATTTAAAAGGTAGATTTTCTCTTCCTTCACTGTGGCTTTTTTATTTTCCGGCTATACAGTGCTTTGTCATTTAGGGAGATTTCTTTAGTGGAGATTTTATGTGTATGTAGTTAGTAAATCCCATTTAGTCTATGGTAGTTTTTGGTGATGGTTGTCGTAGATTCCGGTGAAAGTTCATCATTCTATTATGAGTTTTCACATTTTATTTAAACTATTTGGAACAGTGTCCAACTTCCATGAATCACCTTTACTCACCACGACCACTTTCTTATATGAATGGCACGAACCACCTTCATCCATCATAAACATTCTTTTTCATAAATTGCTCGTGTGTTCAAATACAAATACTAAGGACATTTCTAGAATTTTGAAAAGTAATATGGTGCAAGTCAAAATTTGTTTAGTGCAGCAAGCATTTGCGGAAGAAGTAACCAAAGGCCCACGATTCAAAATGGGACCTGCTCATTTCTTCCTAGAATGGATCCAATTGTATACATATTTGGACAAAAAGAAAGTTATGTATTATACTTTTAAAATCGTCATTTTTTATCGTCTGTGTTTATATTTTCATTGAAAAGGTTTCAATCATGATTTACACAAAAGCTTATCTGATATATTTTTTTTTTTTAAATTATATTCTCCTTTGAAAATTCATTCCCTACTGATTCAGTTAAGTTTCTTAAGTTATTATGCAGAAACTTATCCCAGAATGAAAATTTAGCTACTAGTCTTGAAGGATTTGATAGAGTAATGATATACAATCGAAATGACACATAAGATGAACATAAATCGTAATTAAAATTAACTAAAATTTTCAATCACCACTTAATTATTGTTCTTAGTCGTGCACTATAAATGTCTTTATTAACTTCATGTACAATGTACTTACTGTTTTTAACTAACAAGAAATTTGGTTCTGTATGATACTCTCTTTTTCGATGTTAGTATTTGTCATCACATAGCAAACAGAATGAGATGCTGTAGTGCATATGATATGATACAGTAAATTGCAAATGCAGTCCCACAAGAAACGAAAGAAAGCACCAACACCAATGTTGGGGACCCTTTGCATGGATTCTTTTTTGATTCTTTTCTTTCTTTTAGAGACCTGGTTATGCATCATGATTAAATGAAACCTACACAGATAAAAAAAGGGAAAGATAATTGAACAGGGAAAGTTGATATGATTTCATGTCCCCAGTGGTTGGAGAAAGAAGGCATATATTACTAAGTCTAAAAGTGATGAGCATGTTGGTGGGAGCGTTGATGGAGTTTATTTGCATACCCGTGACCTAACAAGAAGGAAAACTTGTGTTGCATACCTATCAAGAAATATGATTGCATGTGTATCTTATCAACTTTTGTACCTTATTTAGTTTTTCAAGTGAAACTTTTTTTAAGACAATTCTGTGCAAGACATGGTTAGACACTACTTAATATGGACAACTCTGTGGGAAACTCGTTCGTTCCATTAGTCTTTAAGAGAATTCTTTTTCCAGAAACTATGGGCCCTTTCTGTTGATTGTAAACACGGACTAGCTACCCACCAGATTTTGTTGATTTTTCCAACAATTGGGGTGCTCTATTTATAGCTAGTTTTCACTTTTCAGGTAGTACTGAAGGAGAAGAGCATGAAAAGTGACAAGTTGATAGCTAAGGATATGAAGTTCAGATTTCATTTGGAAATGATGTCATGCCAGGCGCTGGAATGAAGTCACAAATGAGGCTTTCTAGACTGCCAAGTATGGCTACCGTGACAATTCTTACTATTATGTCGTTGTAGTTATTTCTGTCTATTGTATACTAATGTTACACACCTCAATATTTTATGAACAATATTGCTCTCGTTTATGCTGTCTTCATTGCGTTATTGATGATCATGACACTAGCATGTAGCATCTTGTGTAAAGCAATTTGTCAAGTGGACTTGGAATATATGTGAGAATCTGTCATTAGGTAATAGGTGGGGATTATTCCAAAATTTCATAGGGGCTATGCATGGTTCACAAGTATCACTTAGTGAGCTTGAAAGTTGAAAATGAAATTTTACAGATTCTTTCTGTAAGTCAATGTCACGTACTCGTGTTGTTTCAGAAGAATCCTTGCAAATTGTGCTTTAATGACGAAATTTACTATCTGATTATGATTTGAGTTGTAACCACTGGGAAGGTACAATGTTCTGGAGCATCAAAACTAAAAGTTCACATCACGTTATCATAAATTCTGAAGATATAATGTTTTGGTGACATGCGTTTGATAAATCGATAGTCTTGTATAATAATTTTATCTACCGATTTTCGTCTTCTAATTAACTAACGAGAAACAGTGTAGAACTCAGAAGAATGAATCCTTTAAGAAATAGGAGATTGCATCATGGTGGTTGAGGTTGATGTGAAGACTTTATTGACTAATGATTGAATTGTAATTAGAGCCAGTGAAGAAGGAAAAAACATAAGGGAATCCAAAGTAACTGACCAAATGAACAGTCATGTAACAGTTGATCATGGCCTAGGTAAATTAGATGATGACCATGACTGCAGCAATGATGATAATGAGAGTCGTTGCATGTACGCCACTATTTGATTCTCTCTTTGTATGCTTTAGGATTTTAAGAACCATGAAAGTATTCATATTTTGTAGTTATAGTGACCCAAACGGTTAAAGAAGTCAGTTTCAGTTTGTGAGATTAGACTTGGCTACAAAAGAAGGGTATATGGGACATGCTTCATTCTAACGATTGTACAAAACCAAATTGTTGATAATAATCAAAACCTGACTGCAAGAGAGAATGAAAATGACCTTCATCAGTGGATCCATACCAACTTAGAAGTCAACAGATCAGCTATACGATTTTGAGAAATTAAGGAAAGTCTAGGAATTAAGACTTCTTGGGCCACAATAATGGTTAGACAAATTTGTTCGATTACACTTGCAACATTTTTGCTTTAAATAGAACACCATTATTTGCCCTTATAGTGCTTTTTGCTTAGGATAGTTAATAAGGATACATAAGAGGTTTATCAAAGTGTTTATCTGAAAGGAACCTTGCTGTCTTTTATAAACACTCCAATTAGTTTTCATCTGTTCTTTTTATTCATGCTTCTCTGAAGCAAGCATATCTTTTTCATGGGTAGATCTTATGCTTTCTGGTTTATTTGACCTACTTTTTGGGTGGGACTTTGTATTGCACATTATTTTATATTCCAATAATAAAACTATATTTTTTTTTTTACAGCATGGTGATCAATGACAAATCTCTTCCAACTAAAAAGAAGCACAATAAATACGCGTTGAACCTTATTTATTATGTGCCACTACACTTCAAATCTTGTTCATAATTGGGTATCAATTCAATAAAGCCAAGATTATCTGTGGGGATACAACAAATAAATAAGACAAATATAATCAGGAACATGAAAATATGAAAAAATTTGTCAACAATGTCAGGACCAAGGAGCTACAGCAAATGACAAGAGACACATGTTGCAGATTTGTAGACAAGAACAGCATCATTGGCCCCACGATTTGTCACTGACACCTAAGATTCCTACTCCAGCTTTTGACATGAGAATTACCAAAGTGATTTCCCCTCGTGCTGGGGAAATCTTTTCTTATTATTATAGGTTACATCAACAATGCACATTTAGATTCTTGGATTTTCCTAGAAGTTACATGACGCTTTGCAGAAAGAAAAAAGGAGTATATGTTACCCTCTAAATTTTACCATTACCAACTGGAAAATTAAACATAATTCACTCAATTCTTTTCAGTGGCAGTTCTATTGGTAGACCAGAACTTACTAAGCATCTTTTTGGGTTGGGTTGGAATAGCACATATAGCCTTAAATCTAGAATTCCTTCCAATTCCATCATCATGGGTCAAACCATTCTGATTGAAGTCATCATCTTCAGCTAGCTTCATCCTCAGAGTTGAGGACCTTGACTTTGGTGACTTGAAGTTTGAAACACTCCAATTGTCCTCAGCATGTATACTTGTAGTTGTGCTTAATGGTGCTGTAGGCTTTGCTGGGTCAATGCCGTGTGCAGTGAGTAATGCCTTGATATTGGTTGGCAAATCAGTCACTTTGCCACCAGCTTGTGCTGCTCGAGCTTGCTCAAAGAAGAGAACTTGAACAACAAGCCGCAGAGGAAGTAGCTCATTTTGTGCTGCATGCATGCAGGCTTCCATGGACAATTTTTTGCAGTCAAGAATTCTACACAATCTTTTCCTTTCACTCTTGTTGAGTTCTGGATGAGCCTGTATCGTTATCATCAGTTAAACAACAGATAAAGTTCAGTAATACAAGACATCCCCACATAAAAATTTTACTTATAATTCTTTCTTTTATGACCTAATTTCTAGCAGTACTATATTGACTGAACTGACAGCCGTTACATCATTAATTAGCTCTAGGTACAATTTAGCTAACTGGAAAGATGGTCAAAAACTCTCTTGGAAGACACAATCAATTATGTGGAGGACTAAAAAACATGCATCTCCTTTTCCCCTTCTCCCTATATATTTGGACCTAGTACTGGGCAGTGATTTGATATAAGTTATCACTCTATCACAGGCAATTTTATCTTCTTGTTTTCAGCAAATGAAATTACAACACATGAATACATACTGAAACATATCAGTCAGAATGTGAATACAGTCAGGCTAAATTGCTGGTGGGTCAGTCTACACCTAACCGCCAATAAATTTTGAATAAGACAAGATTTTGAGGTCAAGAAAGTTGGTTATCCACTAATTCTGTCCCACATCCTAAAATGTGAAAACGAAATATTTTCTCAGCCACTGTTTTTTACTTATTCTTAGCCACTTACTTTTATCATGGTATATAAAATATATAGTGTAGTAAATTGGAAAACACAATAGGAATTGTTTTTCTTATATTTTACCTTCAGATAAATGTCAATAGCTCTGTAGAGGTCATCATGATCATGTCTTGCAAAATCTGGTATGATCTCGGCAAGAGCTATGAATTTCGACAAGTGAAAATTCGCATCTCTGGCAACTTCTTGAAGATACCTATCCACGAGCTTTGCCACCTTCAATTTTGAACTGTGAGATGCTGAAGAGGACCTCCTACTCTCTTGAAATTCCAAGTTTATATTCTCTGCTGAACGAGACCTCCTTCTTTCACAGGCCATCCTAGATCTTGCAGGGCTAGTTGGGGGACTCTGACCTTGTGACATAAACTGTTCCAATATGGTCATGACCAAGTCAACATCATACACTGTATCATCCGTGTAAGACAGTGAAGGTATCAAAAGATCATTTACTGTGGCTTCCTCCAATTGAAGCCCTATCCTTCTTGCTAATTCCATCTTCGAAGATGAAGAGGCATTAAGAATGTTAGATGCCTTCAAGAGCTTCAAAAGAAAGCCACAAGAAACAGCACCTTTCCCAGCTGGGAGCAAGCTCACCACTGATTCCAAAAGCAGACGATGCTTTGAAGCTATTTCACCAACTGAGTCCAATTCTGAGTCAGAAACTGCTTGCTTCTTGAGATGTCCTCCATTGTTGGTAATATTTGGTAGCCACCTAGATGCATAGATTTTCAATGCATCTCCAATGAGATTTGAGGGAATCTTGCCTCCAGATTTGATTGCTATCATGGTTCTCCAATACAGGTCTATGCTCAGTTCTGCCAAATCTTCAGCCCACCATCCCTTGTTTCCTGACTTGTTGTGCCTCAAACTTTCTGTGCCATTGCAAGACACATCATCCTTCACTCTACTGGAATGACTATGTGACAAGCTCACCTTAGAGGGGTGGCTCAACACTTTTGCTGCAACAGCTTCAATGCACCTGCTGGTAATTCCCAAGTCCTCTGACCACATAGGCAACGCTTTTGTGGTCTGAAGAGTCACAATAGTATCTTTCCACCCACGTAGAATGCACGAGTTGAAGAAAACCTCAAGCTTCTGAACTAGGTTCCCCTTCTCAACCTCCTCCGTCATCTGAAGATACTCAGCACCACATCGTGCAGCCACAATGTTGTAAGGGCTCAGAGTTATGGTGATTCCATAGCAGAACTTAGCACACAACTCAAATGCCTCCACCCCACCTGGGAAATCAGGGAGCTGGACTGTTTGGTGCTGAGAAGAAGAATCAGGAGATTCTGAACATAACCTTTGTAGTCTCAAACATTTGGATAGCAAGGGAAACTGAACAACATCACCACATGAACTTCAGAATCAGTAACAAATTAAAAAAAAAAACAACAACTCTGAACAATTTCTTCCATTCACAGTTTCACATACCTTGTGAAGAAGATATTTACTTCCCTTCACTTGAATTAAGAGGTCGCTGGAAACTTCAGAAGAGACAGACCTGTATACGAATGAAAGGTGTATTGTTTTGTTACTGACCAGAAAAAAAAAATAAAAATCATCTAAGAAGAAAGAATAAAATAGATGAGTTATTTACTGTCTTACCTTACTGCTTCTGCAGTGTAGAATGTATCAGGACGAGATCCCAGTTTCATGAATTTCATGGCTTTGAGTTTCTTACCACCTAAATCATGTGCTATTTCTAAGTAGCTACTTGCATAATTCACCTCTGAGAGGCCCCCCAGAACAGCGCAGAAGTGCAACTAAAGATAGTGAAATAGTAGTAAGTTCTAAACAAATACCAAAGCAAGGAATAGATTTTCCCGCTGAGTAAGCCCAAGTGGAACACTGAACACTGAGCCGGAAGACCTTACAGGGTGTCAGAGTCCTCAAGAATACTTCAGACCTCTCAGACATATAAAAAAGAGAAATAATAAAAAAGATAGAATTTCCTTGGAGGAGAGAAGGTGTAGAAGTTCCAAGGGGAAAGGAAAACCAAGGGACTTATTGTGAGAGCAAAATAATATATACTAGTTTAAATAGGTAGGATAGGATAGATGACATATATGGCTTGAAAGAAACACTGAAGATCAAACACGCCTAAGTTATGTCCTTTCAGTCAAATAGTTATCCCCATAAGTGATTTTGACATTTTAAATAAAAGGGTATGAGGGCAATGAAAGAAATCTCATCAAATTCAGCCTCAGACTTGTCACACTCCTACACAGTGTATCAGTTACATTACAAAGTTATGCAGTAAAATAAATATACAGCATATTCATAATCATACATTATGCAAAAACAAACAAGTTATAGTGAAACATAATACTGTAAAACTTGTCAATCCAAAATCAAATTAATTTCTTTAACATGGTTATTGTAAAAGTTATAAAATCAAGTTCATACTACTAAATATTTCACAAATAAAATAAGGAATAGTTGAGAGCACAGAAAAGGAGAGCTAGTTGGAAGCTAAGGTAGGAGGAGCATGTGGATACTCTCCCAATACAGAAACTGCCAATCATTCATCGAAAACTTCGAACCGTATAAGGAAAAGCAGGGAATTTTTATTTGCATAAAATCTTGCTTTGTTATTTCTAAGAAGAATATGATGTTAGAGGCCTTATTTTTTTTTTGCAACTATTGAGACATGCCATTGGCAGCGTGCAATTCTAAAGCAACTGCCACGTGCTTATCCTGCGCCCACCTCTGTTCCGAATTCTCATCATTACCATTGCAAAATGCAAATTTTCTATTTATCTTCAGTTTCTTGTGTTTATAAATGTGAGCAGCCCTGATTATTTTAGTCAAACACTATTTTATTTTATACGCAACATAGTACACATCTCTTAGATATCTCCATCTTTTCAAAAGGAGAATATTTAGATGTTTTACGCATAAGGGTAACATATCAAAAGGTGCTTGAAATATTTTAGAGAATGAAAAAGGGAAAGAAGAATGACATGAAAGTTACAGGAAATGTTGAAAAAAGTTGGCATGTGTATTATCAGTATCACACATGATTAGCCGATTGCGTCCGTGTATAAACATAATTTTAGTTTATTTTATACTATATTCTATGGCATAGATGAAGAGTGCCCTTATGCTCTTCCAAAAATAACCCAAATGCCACTCTTGATCTCTTTGAAGTTTTCTCTTCACTTTGGGGTGAGCATTAATTTCCATTGATTGCAAGTGGTCCAGAATATTGAAACTTGGCCCATTATTGGAGTGAAACGAAGAAACCCGAGGTTGTGTGCTCCTGATCATGTTGGTGTTTGATTAGGTAAAGTCAAGTTTTTCTGGTGGACATTTAAGGCTTTGATGCTCTAAGGGAAATGGTTTAAATGGGTTAATTTGGCAGTTGAGGTTTTGTTCAAACCTTATTTAGCTTTGGATTCTCACCACGCAACGACTTGGGAGTTTGTAACATTTGAGGAACTCTTTCTCTCACACTGTGTTTGAATTTACCGAATTAGGGTTTATGGGAATGTAAAAAACAGAAAATGTAACACAGTTGGATAACCAAAAACACTTTACATCGGAAACAAAAAGAATTTTAAGATTGAAGCGAGAATCCTCCGACGATCAATTATGTTTTCATCATAATAATACATTATCTTAATTGATTATATTTTCAACATAATTTTTTAAGGTTTAATTGTAATAATATAAACAATGTCCTTTGGATTAGAAGTATTAAAAATAAAAGAAAAACATTTGAATATTTTAATATTAAATAAAAAAATAAGTATTTACAAACAAAAATTGATGTCCAGGTTTTATTTTGACTGTCTTTCTATAAGCATTTGTATATTTTAATATTAAATAAAAAAATAAGTATTTACGAATAAAAATTGATGTTCAAGTTTTATTTTGATCATCATTGTCTTTCTATAAATATATTTTCTTTAATTTTTTATTTTCTTTTTAAACTTCTAACTTCATTTTTAATTAGACTTAGTCATGATATATAATAGAGTAAAAATGTCCAATCAAATTCTTAAAAAAAGTAAATTTATTTTTGGTTTATTTTTCTTTGAGTCTTTTTCTTTGAGTCAATCTTTAAATGTTTTTTTAGACACCCTAAAAATACTTATCTCACATTATCTAATGTATCAATAAGAATCTTTGTTAGTTTATAATTTTAATGGTATAGTCTAATAGTTTATTAGAGTTTTATAGTGTAAGTTAGGAGATTCTTGTAATTCTAGCTTTTTATTAATAATATTTGATCTTGTTGTTGTGTTGTGTTTTAGGTTTAGGATGTCATGTAAGTGACTTGGAAGTGTTGAAGAGTAATTTAAATATTTGAGTAGTATTTTAATGTAATTTACATACATTTTACTAATATTATTAACAATTTGTTGTAAGTGAAAAGCAACCAAAATTTCATATGTACATATAAAACCTACACCTACACTAAATCATCTTTCTAATTATATTATTATTATTATTATTAATTGATTATAATAATAGTAATAATAATAATAACAACAACAACAATATTAATAATAATAACAATATTAATAAAATTAATAATAAGTAATTTTAATAATAATCACATTCGTAATATTTATAATACTATTAATAATATATAAATTAATTAATACAAATGCAAATAAAAATTGTGGGACGTTACAAATTGGATGTAATATTCTTTTATAGATGCGAATTGGAATAAATATTGTATTTCTCTTATTTCCTGTCTTTCATTTTTCTTTGGTATATTGTTCATTGTTTGCTTTACAACTTAATGAATATAATTTAGTTAAGAATTAATTATTCTTTTTATTTCATAATTCAATTAATTCTTCCCTCTTAAGTTAAATATCTTATATTAACAATGCATTCATGATTAATAATACTTTATCATGAAAAAAATAACTAACTTATTTAAAAAAATAAGATACTAATAATGTTCACTTGATCATAATATAATTGTTCCAACCACAAAAAAAAAAAAAAAATATATATATATATATATATATATATATATATATATAGCAAGAATGATATTAAGATGATCTATGATCCCATTTACAAATGTGTGTTGTTTTTTATGTTTAAACAAGATTTATGTTAGAATTTAATGTTCCAATGTCTTTATGATACATTACTTAAATGTGTTATGGATTTAATGGTATTCAATATTTCAATTGGAATTATATGTAAATTGATGGTTGCTTTCATTCTATCTTTTGTTTGACTTTTATCATTTAGGTGTGTGTATTTAAGCTTAGTTTGAGGCATAATCTCTTAATTTTTCTTTTTAGGATATTATTAGGCCTTTAGTGCACTTTTTTTTTTTTTAATTTAGGGAACAAGTATACGTATAATTTAGGTTTATAGACTGAGTTACATGAGTTTATTTCCTTGGTGAAAGATTGATACTTAAATTCTTAGAAACATATTAATTTTTGTGAAGAGGAGTGGAAATTTGTTTATATTGCAAATTATAAGGTTGTTGAGAAGTGGAGGAAATAAATGCTATAATGATGTGATAATTTTTCATGGGAGTGTGATTTTCATGTATTTTTTTCTTCAAAGGTGTCTCTAATACATTTTGTGGGCATAATCGTATTCTTGTTGATTAACAATTAATGTAATTTCTCTTTTAACATGTCTTCAAGATATGAATAAACTTTTGATATATTTCTCTTCTAGAAAAGCTCTCATACCTTTGTGGACATATCTACATTCATGGATAGCTTCACTTCTAGTGCACTTCCTCCATCATCGCACCTTTCACCTCGTCCATTATATATATATATATATATATATATATATATATATATATATATATATATATATATCTTATAAAATATTATTAACAATACCAATAATTGATGTAAGAATGGAAATAAATTTTCAAAATTTAAATTATTAAATGTTATATAAGGCAAAAATATTGCAAGACATATCGAATGGATGCACCAAAATTTTTATTGAAAGCGAAATGTTAGAAATTCCTCATTATAAAATTTTGATAAGTAATTTTGTAGTTTAATAAAAAGTTAGAAGACTGATATAAGGATAGATAATTTGTGTTATATTAAATTTTATAAAAAAAATTGTATTAAATCCCAAATTATCTATACATAAGATTGCCTATCACACCCTTCTGATGCATCGTGATACATACGAGAGTTATAATTACAACTATATTATTTATTTTCAAATGTTTCAACTTAGAATTGTGTGGAACGTGTAAATACAAAATATTCAAAATTAATTACATTCAAATAAAAAAAAAAACACTTCCTCCATATATAACTTGTTTGAAAAAGTTAGTCTACATAGGAAACTGTTGAAATAAATTCTAAATAAAGACTAATGACGAAAAATTCTTATTTGTTTTATCAACTAACTCAATTACAAAAAGAAAATAAAGAGTAAATAAAGATCAGGATTTCTAAACAATCTTTTTAAGTATGACTAAGTAAAAAAAATAAAATTACCACATAGATGAAACAAGAACCAGATTTATATAAAAAATTGAGATTACTTTCAATCTAAAATCTTAAAACATTATGTTTGTAGGTTTTTTTTGTTATATGTTACTCAACTTTTTAATTTCTACTCACTTAAATTCTTAATAAACACTTTTTTTTTAAATACGAGTCTCTTCTATATATTCTTTTTGGAGTCAAAATATTTTTTAAACACACATATCTCATAAATTACTATTTAAAGGACCGCCATCGTTATAGAACATGTCTATCTAAATATTCGGTCATAAAAATCTAATACAGGAATTAAACTTTCTCAAATAAGATCCTAGATTTATACTTTGAATCTTAAAAATATATGGGAAAAAAAAAGTAGGGACTTTTTTTTGGAAAAAATAACATAAAGTAAAAGCGAGAGGATAATATAAAAAATGAAGCAGTGGCGAGAAATTCCTGTAGACCAAAAATTAAAAGAGAAATTGTTTGATAATACACTAATCATACAGGAACAAAGATACTAGAAAAGTAAAGTCGCAAGAGAAAGTTGGATGAGTAGCTTGTGGGCGATGGGGGGCTATATCCCTGGGGAGAAAGGGGTTTAGGAAGAAAGAGACAGGCCAATCGTGCAACATGCATTATTTATAACCATAAAAATTTTGCAGTACAGCATTCAAAACAACATTGTGGGAGTGGGACAAGTCAGAGTGAAAGGCCATGGATCCATGCTTCAAAACTTAATATACAACTTTTAGGTGTTGAAAATTGACACCAGTGGTTGAATAATTTGTTAGACACTGAAAACTGAAATGACTTGGGGTGTTAATTACCCGGTCGGTCACCAATTAGGTTACCCGACATAACCCATGTACAATTGCCATCTCTTCAACTTGAACCCTATAATCAATGTGAAAAATGTAAAAGAAAAATCAATTCTTCATTTTTTCTTTTGATATTGGAATCCCCTTCTTGTAGGGCACAAGGTACCCGCAAGCATCTACCTTTGTTGCCCAGAGAACCCCTTTATGTGACTTAAATTTTTGTATGCATTAGACAATATGTTATGCATAGAATAGAAATCTCACAAGGGTAAAGATCCCATCAATAGTGCATGGCATGGCTGGCTAGATGGTGCATGTGTGTAGTGGTATCTAGTCGTGCTCATCAATCAAGGGCAACAACTTTATTCTGTGATCTGTATCATTCCAGAATCACAAAAGGACCACCCCTGGTCAAATTGTCTTCACCATTGAGCGTCACCTTCACCTTTTTGTCCTATATGATATAGCTAAGGTTCATAAATATACGTGGTTTGAAATATGATAAATAATAATGCGTTTTAAATATGTAGTTAAAAACATGATCCTTGAACATGTGTGTACGATAAAACATCTTATTAAAACATTAATTAGTGTCTAATTTTCGATAAAGGAGGTAATCTATTAGAAAAAAAACGAAAAGTCTCATTCAGCTTTTCGTCCAATGAGGCTGCCCCTATTGCTTTGTGATTTGGGTGAGGTGTATGTGCGAACATATCTTTACTCTCTACCATCTTTCATCTTGTGGGGTCTCCTTGTCCCTCAAAGCTAGAGACATGTACTTACAAGAAGTTGAAAAGGGAAAACACATCAACCGCACCAAGTGCGAAAGCCCAAGTTCCATTCCATCCACCTTAACTTTTGATGCCAATTAGCTCCTGTCTCTGCTATTACACTTACCCTTAATATTTGTTTTCTTCTTTCTTTTCTCTCTTGTTTGTTTCTGCCATGGATATATACTATTCTTTTTGCTTCTTTCTATGGACTTCCATCAGACTCACTTTTTCTTTTAAGGGAATCGCCTGTCCTATGTGCTTGTCCACAATATTGACATTTTCACGCACAGACACTGCCTTATACACAAATAATATACGATCTTTATCTCCCACTTTTCAGGAAACTAATTTTTTCCTTCTTTCTAATTCAACTGTCTCAACATAATGATGTAAATAACTTCATCGTTACATACCAATACTTACGTAATAGTTAGTCCTCGTTGAGTATATTACATTTGAATATATATCATATACATTACATTTGTATATATATATATCATATCATATGTAATAATTTACTATCATGCAAGTAGTTAATACGATAATGTAGTGTTAACTCCTACCCTACCATGGAACCTTATTTTATGGCATAAAGTAAGAAAATTTTAAATGGTAACTGATAGATAGATAGATAGGTTTGTGTTTTCTTTTCACAAACATTAAACTGCATGGACTTTGTCCAGAAAAAAAAAAAGGAAAAGGAAAAGTTTCTGCTGGCCACTTTATATGCTGTAATGCATTTATGAGTAATCTAGTTAATTTGCAGCATATAAATATGTATATATATAAAAGCACTATAGTATTTTGTAGTTGATGGAAGAGAAAAGCCTATTGCAATATTAAAATGGCAGGATGTTTGGGTTTTATTAGGCAAAAGGCAAATGGGTGATAGAATGCAAAAACTAAAAAATATATAATTTCACTTAACTGTGTAGTTGATGATGGGATGAGTACGAACGTACACAGATCTGCTGCCAAATGATCAATCTCACTCACCTCCTCGAAGTTTCTTTATTGATTTGTCCTCTTTGTTAGGTACCTAATCCCAATCCCAATCCCATGAGATATATGTTAATTTACATAATAAGTTATTTAAAGCTAGTTGGGAAACAGGGTCAATTTACTGGTAAAGTGATGGAGGGAACCGGGTTACTGATTATTGAAGGTGCTTTCACTTTGGAAACTTTCTTCCTAGCAAATTGAATAAACAATGCATGATGCCAATCATAATTTCAATGCCTATTCCCCTATAGAGTTATAGATGGCATGGTGTAATTCAATTAAGAAGCAAGAGGAGTTTGATATAAAGTTGATAAGGACATTGAGTATATTAAATTAAGAGAAAGAAAGTGTTATAAAATGGTGTAATTTTGTCAAAATACTCACATGGATAAGTTTTGCTAACATAACACCACTTTATTAAGAAAAAGTCATGTATGATATAATTTTGGATTTGCTAATGTGAAATGTAGGAAGAGTTCAATATTTTCTTTTTATTTAAGTTGAAATGGTGTCATCCTGGTATGATTTTATTTAAAATAAAAATAAATAAATCTTAATTAAATTGTGTGGGCCTAAAACAACTTCACTGAACTTGTTAGCATGACTTCATTTCACAAATCTAAAATTATGTGATGCAAGACTTCTTCATAATAAATATGGGTATTTTTTTTAACATAAGTTCATTTTGATAAATCTCTTTCAAAATTGCACCAATATTTTATAAAAAAGAAACATCAATATTTCAATACGAGAAGATATTTTACATCAATTATAGTTAATTGTTTTGTATGAAAATATAGTACTTATCTTATTGTTGATATATAATTTGTTAAAATTACTTTCAAGACTATTTAAATTAGTCAGTTTTTTCTTGTCTCATAACTATTTTTTACCTTAGTAATTTGAGAAGATCATTATATATTTATTTTATTAATCAAGGTGCAATTAGTGATTCTTCTCTATCTTTATAAGAGAGATAGTGAATCTCTTTAAGTTATGCTATTTATTGACTAAATTAATTAAAGTTATTTTAATAAAAATAATTTAAGAAAGATAAAATTTGAAAACAAAAATCTCATTAAAAGGGTAGAATTTTTTGAAAGTGTTCTTACATCCAGAAAAAGGAGTTATTTTCTAATATATATATATATATATATATATATATATATATATATATATATATATATATATATATATATATATATATTCACATTTCATTCACTAAAAGTATTTCAAAAACATATCTCTCTCCATATGATTGAATAAAGATTTTAGGTTTTAAGTCCTAAAATCTTATCAAATCTGCGAACAATTCACATTTTAATCCATTTCAACATGAATATCTCCTTTCCTAAAGATATTATGTCTCGATCACACACATCACATACTTAACATCGTATCATACATTACAACTCATATATCTTCTATTTTCAAACACATACATCATTCCTTTCAAAACTCATTCAAATAATTTTTATATCTTCATAAACATTCAACTTTTAATTCAATATCATTCCAATCTATTCTTAATAAAACAAGTAATTACAATATATATATATATATATATATAAGTAAATAAGAATTAATCATAAAAAATTCAAGGAAAATATACTTATATCTATAACATACATAAGTGGGGAAAAGTAAAAAATGAAGTCATGTCCAACGTTAAGAAAGTGACGCTCGGTGCAATTTAAGCTAGAGAGCTCTCAAGACTTGTCATGGTCGACATTGAAGGAATTGCGCCTGTTATGACCAAACCCAAGAACAACCACCTTTGGCTCGCGACGTATCTGATGTAATGCCCGATATCTCTGCATAATTTTAAACTCTTTCAAAATCTGCCAAATTCCAAAACTACCATTATCTATCATCATACTATCAACTTCATAGGATTTTCACTACATCAAACATCACATTTTGTCACACTATCATATACAATGACTCTATCAATATTATATCAACATAAAATTCTTCAATTCATCATAACTATTCTTTTTATAAAAATCAAGTATAAAAAAAAATCAATTTCAAGTAATTCAGCCACAAGTCCTGCAAGAGAAATTCGAAACTTGATGACCACGTCATTTCCACATCCAGGTCTTTTAACCTAGGATTCTATTTGAAGATAAAACTATCATCTATAAAAGCATTAAAACTAGTTTTCCCTTACTTGAGTTCACAAGGAGGTCCAAAAACCTAAGGATCACAAAAATACTTGCACCACATAGTTCTGTTTAACAATATAATCACATCACAAGAATCTAGAACCGGCAGAAACTAATCTTGAATCTTAAAGGCCTCATACAAAGTATCTAAACTCACATAACTAGAAATAATTAAAAACTGACTCAAAGGAATAAAAGATATAAATGAACTTACTCAAATTAGAATTCTGATCAGACATTTATGCTTTAAACACGGTCACCAGTCCAATATTAGACTCTGATTGTCAATATGATGAAAGACGAAATCAAAAATCTAGAAAGAAGTCAAATAAATAAAAGAAATTCTATTTTAGAAAAATAGTGGTTTTATAAAATAAAATCTGAATAACTTAAATTTTTTATATAAACTTCTCATTTTAACAATAAAATATTTGAATATTATTTCTACTCTTAAAAAAACTTATTTTCTAAGTTATATTTTAATGCTCTAGAACTAATTTACAGTGTTTTACAATAATTAATGTATCAAGAGTTTATATTAAGTTTCAACATAAATGATCACAGCGAGACTTCAGTTTTGATTTTTAACACGACTTCCGTCATGATTTACTAAAATTATCGTTAAAAAATTAATAATATTATGTAAAAGCACTGATATCTTTTGCCGAGGTTCGGAAGTTCAGTGATAAAGTACTGTTAAATTATTCTTCCATTTGGGAGGAGAAAGATTACTAATTTTAATTGATAGGTAGGGTGACGAATTAGTGACAGAGTAATAGGTGGCCTATACAATTAGTCAAATTTTAGGAAGCTTAAGATCTGATAAGTAATTAATTAGTTGTAATTGGTAAAATGATAAGTATTATGTAAACTGGGTTCCCCAATAGTCACCCACCTTTGATGTCAAAGATTGGCGTGCGAGGCATGGATTAGGCACCATGAATGTGACACGACAAAATGTGTCTCAGCTTTAGCTCATAATAATTGACTCACATCCTTTATGCTTGTTATTATATCATTAGTTCACTAATTCAGTTGATTATCATGTTCCCCTTTTTTAAATAACTAATTAGACGTTCTTTCACATCAAAATTCATGTATACCTCACCACTCATCATATAACCTACCATTTGGTGTGCCTGAATTTCACACTTTTTCTGATTCGATTGGCAGAAAGTTCAACGGGGCACCAAAGAAGGAAATGATTTAAAGTGTCTGTGATTATCTCCCGACCGTTAATTAGTATATTTCAATGCTGGAAAAGACCTTCTTTTTATGCATATCAATGAATCTATGTGTAACGTGTTTTGTTGTCATCGGTATCTAAATCAATGATAATCAAATTTTCTAAGTTCCTTTTTTTTCTTAAAAAGACGCAAATATTTTATATTTGTATGAGAATTAAAAACATTAAATTTAATAATTATTGCACATTTTGTTAGTAACTTGGAGTTAAAAAAAAACTTTAGTTATACGCTTATAGCTTAGTTTACATCTCCTTTACATAAATCATATACGAAAGTTTAAGATCATAGTGCGGTAAAATCCTCTATTATTTAGTATGCTGATAGTCATAAAAATAAAATTATTCTCCGAACAAGTTTAGAAAAAATATTATTAAACTTAGAGTTTTATTTAATTTTGGAGAAAGAAAATTTCCAAATGAGACATTAAAAATTATGTGATACAATGAAATTAAAAAAGAAAAGTTAAGATTTCATATTATAATCTTGCAATAAAACTAGTCTAATGATATATATCTCCTTATATAGGTCCCAGAATCATAGGTTTAAGACTTAGGTCTTATAAAACTTTTATGTTAGAATATAATCTTGCAATAAAACTAGTCTAATGATATATATCTCCTTATATAGGTCCCAGAATCATAGGTTTAAGACTTAGGTCTTATAAAACTTTTATGTTAGAATATATTGATATTGTATCAAATTTGAAATTTTAAATCTTAAATAAAACCATGACTCATAATAATGAAAAAATATTTTTTTTATATTTTGAAAATATAACAATCAAATAAAACGTCAATTAAAATGTGAGTATAGAGACCATTTCATTAAAGTAAAAATTATAATAAAATATTAAAAATATATGATACAGTTGGATTTACAAGAACTAAATTAATACCATATATAATTATTTATTCTCGAATCTAAAACAAATAACAAATTTAATAAAAAAAATAAGTAAAGATAATTAAATATATCTTTGAAACTATAAAATATCTATTATACGGAATTTAAAAAAAAAAAGACTTACAATAAAAATAAGAGAGATTATTATTCTATTTAATATTTTATTTCCTCGTAGCGCGATAAAAAAAATAGCATTTAAACCCCAAAATTTTACTAAATAAATACCCCAACTTTAATTTTATCCTAATTGATCCTCAAACTTTACTTATACATAAATAAGCATCTTCAACGTTAATTCTTGTTTCAAGGGATTATTATCATTATTTTATTTTTCGGTAAATATAAAATTAAAATTAAAATTTATCATAATTTTTTTTACATAGTTTTAATGTTAAAACAAAATAAAATTTAAATAGTGAAAAATATAATATAGATTATGTTTAAATGGTACTTTTCATTACGAGTACTTATAGTTTTATAAAAATTGACTTTTAATTTATTTTTTCTTAAATTATTTATAAATTGTGGAGAAACTTAAAAAACTGAAGCTATCCTTATTCAACTGGTAATGGATGAATTTCACATGTGGATTTTATTTTAGCCGTAAGTTACGCATATAACAACCATTGAAATGATGAGGCCATTGAATGATAAGCTAGGAATCAACTTTTGTAATTCTCATGGGGAGTCTGCATTTTTCCACATGTTATTATTCCATTTATAGGTAGTATCAAATAAATGAACCTTCACAAATTTTAAATAATTTATAAATTTATACAGGTATTTAAAACATTTATTTAGGTTCAGTATTTAGGGTTATTGGAATTCTTATAAGCTTTTATTAAAATATTTGTGTAAATTTTGCTTATAATTTTCAAATAAAATTTTATTTAATAAAAACAAGTTAAATAATATTTCATTAAATAAAAAACATTTGAGAGTAAGATTTGACTCACATATTTTAAATTTAATTATTTTTTAATCTTAAAGTTCAAGATAATTCTAATTTTGGCCTCCAAATTAAAAAAAAAACATCTATTTAGCTCCTCAAAATTTTATATATATATATATATATATATATATATATATATATAAAATTTAGACCATAAAATACCAAATTTGAGATATTAAAAATAATTTTAAAATTATTTTCAATCCCAAAATTTATAAAATATTTTATAAAATTTGAGGAACTAAACTAAACTGAACCCTTTTAATTTTAGGAATTATAAAGGATTTATTTCAAATTTCAGAAACTAAAATATAATTAAAATTTTATGTTATGATGTAATTTTAATTCTAGTTTTGTCACATACTTTTTTATTTTGTCTTTTAAAATTTATTTTTGAGAAATATTGTATGTAATATTCAATCTTTTGAGGTTACTTATTGTTCTTAACTATTCTTTCAACTTGTCATCTGATGATAGATTACAATATAAATTTTGTTTTGATGAATATACTAAATTTCTTCAGTCTCTATTATATATTTAGTTTTTTTACGCTGGCTTTTATGACAATAAAGTAACGACAAGGTAAAAAAAAAATTAAATATCTCATATCCTGGTTTAAAAATAATTATTGTAAAAAAATTGATTTTATTAATGAAATTAATTTCAGAATATAAACATGCATCAAACATACTATTTAAAAATAATAATTTAAACATGAATTATTTAAGTCAATTCTATCAAAATCAAATAAATGCACACTAAAATTTTGTTGAAGTTAAAAAAGACAGAGTATGAACCGCCCAGAGTTCCTGTTATACTATGACATATTGCCATTGTCATGATCTTGCTTTTAATTTAATTCACTGCCATCTATTTCTTGACACCAACTTTTCAAAGGAAAAAAAGATATTAAAGGGAAATAAAATGGGAAAGAAGAAGAGATAAGTATAATCTGAACAAAAAAAATCCATCTCAGCTTCTTTGCCTTTGCCTTTGATTTCAAAATCTTCAATCATTCTGTTCTAAGCAAATCTCAAAAGGAAGTGATCGAAGTTTGAGGAGGATTTTTCACCCTAATTAAAGTCTGCAACATCTGACAAATATGTTATTGAATAGTAACTTGCTCATTTTTTATTATTACCTTGATAATAACAATAATAATGAAAATGAAAATGTCTTTTCAAATAATAATAATGCTAATAATCAAATGTAAACCATTTTTAACACGACAGGACTCATATCCTCCTTAATTAAGTTCAATGTCTGCCATAAGTTGCAAAAGAATAAATCATATAAACAGATGAAAACGTTATCTAGAAAGAGAGGATAAGAAAGAAAACACCTGGATTATTGTTAATTAATCAATGAAAAAATAATTTAATATATATGTATATAAATACTATGTAAGCATTTTATAATATTATTTAATTATAACTCATCCCAAATTACAATAGCAACTATTTCCCGCTGCATGGCCTTTGGGTTAATGGTGAAGCCAAAGTAGTTTGCTCAACTCTTTCCCCTCATTTGAGCTTTTGAGCAACTTATCTTATCCCAATCTCATTATTGAGAATGGACTTGTGGTGGAAATTTCACAATGAGTAGTAATTAGATGAGACTGTGGACCACATTGTTGTGATCTTCACAAATTTCTAATGCAACTACTAATTTTTCTACCAACTATTATTTCCTTTTCGTAATCACTTTCTTCATTTTTCTTTTTATCCCATATGCAGTCATATCACCACGGTTACATTTCCTTGTCATGCTCATCTCATTCATTTGTGTGAATCTATGTTTCCTAATATTTTCAAAATTATCTTAAAATTGTAAGGGTATGTCAATTGGGACTGTCACATAGATTGTTTATCTTTTAGGTTTAATTGTATTCTTTAATTCTTAAAATTTTGGAATAACTTTGACTTTTGTCTCTTAAATTAAAAAATATTGTAATTTCTACAGTGTCATATATATATATATATGTAAAATCTTTATAGGCAGACAATTAATGAAGATGTGACGTGACTCTAAGAAATATACTTGTTACAAATGCTGACAGGGCACCATCATAAAAATAATATTCACCGCCCATCAGTTGTTGGTCTCAAATAACTAAAAAATAAATTTTCTGAAATTGTTGCAAATATCATGAAGATTAAAAACATAGTTAAATATTTTTTATCTAATTATTTAAGGTAAAAATATGATTATGTTCTCTTTAAAATGGTGGTAATTTGTTTTTAGTTTCTAAAAAAATCATAGGTCTTCGGTTTCTATAAAAATAAAATTTATCAATTTTTTTATTATTCTATACAATCACTTTAGTCTTCAGTTTGTTTTGAATATTTTAGTCCTTAATCTATTTGATCGGATTTGTATTCGTTTCGAGCTAACTGTTTTTTTCTCGATTTTCAGAAAAGTCCTTTCAACACAAATATTTTTGTGATTGACCTTAATTACATCTCTAATTATAATTTAGACTATAATACACATGTCTAGTTATTAATGTTTTGGAAATAATAAGACGGCCTCTAAGCGTTAATGTCTGGTTGAGATGTGTCCGTGACACAGTAATAAGTCGGTCAGTCAGCAGTATAATTTTGTTTAAAAACACTTAGGATTAAATAATATTAAAACTAATGTATAAAAATTTTAAAATGAACAAATTTTAAATATAAAAGCTAAAGAGTAAAATTTATGTACTGACATAGATAAAATGAAGACCTAAACCAACATTTTCCTAACAGAAGTGAAGTAACAGGGCATGAACAGAAGAAGAATGTGAAGGTGTAGTTAGAAAGAAAGGTTGCGTGTATTTTGAGAGGTTTGGGGTCCATGTGAGAGCATAGTGAAGGTTGGTTTGACAGAGAGCGAAAATAGTTTATTTGTGTGCAGGGAGAAGAGAAGATGGTGGATGTATAGACAACACTAGAAAAACACTGGACCACTGAGCCAATCAATAGGAGAATGTGATTGGTGGGTCTGTGATTGAGCACCCACAAGCCTAACATAGAGACCACCCCAACATGTGAACATTGTCACTCACCATTGTCAATATTAAGTTACCCCAACCTTCACTCAACAATGCAGATATAGGTGGGCCTCTTCCTCACACAACAATCACAAAACACCCTACCAATCAACTTTTATGCCACACGTGACCTCTGTCAGCTCCATCCTCACTTTACCAATTCTTCTCCTACACACTATTTCCCACAATTCTTTCTCCTTTTTCATTAGCATGCTAAAACCATGCCTACTTTTCCTTTTTCTATAACCATAGCAAAAATTATGTTGCTCATTTCTTTACTCAATCACCAATTGGATTTCTTCCAAATCAGTTTCTTCTGTCAAGGCTATTTCTTTCTGCATTGGATAAGAAGTGACATGCATATAGATATTGCTTCAAATGTTACACAATTTTAAGGTACCTTGTTTTTTGTTTTTAGTATTTTGTCTCCATGTTTTGGAAAAGATATATGGCAAAACAAGAGGTTTTTATGAGGATTACACTTACACATTTTTTGGTGGCTTATGACTGATTTGGAAAAATTGATGTGATCCTATTACCAACCTTTTTATATGTATACTTTGGCGCGTCATTTTTCTCCAGACGGGGCCATGCATTTCCAATGCCATAGTCTTTCGATTCGAAAGTATTTGGACCACGATCTGTGCATTGGTTTCAAAATTGGAGGGTATTTTGTTCATTGTCAAAAAAATAAAGGAATTAGAAATTCTAGCAAAATATTGTTTTTTAAATTGCCATGTACTGAGTGTTTATTAATTTTTGTTGTGATAAAGTCATTAAAAGGTATTTTTCAATCATTTCAGAGTGTAAATTAGATTTAATGTTGTGTACGTACTGCACAAGGAGTTTTATGAGCCCATCAGTCTGCACCCATATGAGCCCAATAACGGAGCAGTGTTAAATAAATCGAAAGAACATTTGGGCTCCAAAGTCCAAATCCATGTATTTTCATTTAAAATTATAATATAAACTGCTAATTTCGTGTTTATTAATAAAGAAGGTGATTATAGAATGATGATACAAAGAAGCCCATTCCTTTTTCTTTTGCTGGGTATATGCATTTGAAAGTGAAAGAAACTACTATTGGATGAGTAATTGATTTGGGTCCATTTAATCAAATGCAACATTAGAAAGTGATATTTTGGTACTCACTAATAAAAAAAAATATAGCTTAACAACTAATATATTACTATTTTAACTATAATATTTATTTTTTAATTTAAAATATTAATGTATATATTATATTATTAAAATAAATTATAAAATGAATGTTTTTTCTTTTAAAGAATGTGAAAGTACATATTTGTGTGTGTAATATACCTCAGTCTCCCCACCAAAAATTAACCCAAGTAATTAATGCTAATTGATCACATCAATCCTCCCTATAAAATTTTGTCTTAATGTTATGTGCCTATTTATCTACTTTAAAATAAGTGATTGATAGTTTTTCTTATTAAAGTTAAGAAAAAGCGATTAATAATTTTAATAAATAAATGATGTTTATTGGTTACTTAAAACTTGATGCATAGTAAAAAATATATTTTATTAATAATTTATTTTAGGGAAATTAGAATATAATAGGTTTTTTATTCCTAAAATGTTTCTTTATAAGAAATATTATATCATACTCTTTTTTACAGCATTGTCCTATACTTTTAAAAACCTCATTTTTTTAATACTTTTACAGCATTGTCATATTTTTATAAAAACATTAGTTCGTTTATCGAATTAAAATATATTAAATAATCAAGCAACTAATAAATAAAATAAATATATTTTAGCCTTTGTAAAATGATTAATGAATTTTGATTTTGGTTCCTACTAAACTATTTTTCTTTTATCTCTAATAAAACACGGAAGTAGTTAAGCAATACATGACCATAAGAACTTAACTATTTCTTAAATATTAGGGTGAAAATTAAAGAATATTTTATAAAAAAATCTAAAACCATATCTGTACATTTTCTAATAATTCATAACGTCCGAGTCTAATTTATAAAAATCCATCAATACATTATTATACTTTTTATTTTTTAATTAAGTAATTAGTTATATATGTGTGTGTGTGTTTATTTTATTTTCGACTAAAATGTATATTTAATTCCTGAAACATAAATTGACCTTTTGTTCTTGTTTGATTTTAGTCTGCAATCCATGATGAATTGATCAGTGTAATGTTTTTACTAAACTTATTTATATTCTCAGAACATGTGGACTGTATATTCTCTGTGAACGTATTACAAATGAAATAAATATGCAGATACGTTAGTTCAGTTCATGTTTTGGATCTGCCCACCTTGTTAAACGCATTTTCGCTCTCTCAGCCTGAAAGTTTTAACCAGAAAAATACATCCATTAAGATTAGATAATTCAAAGTCAGGACCTTAACACAATTGAAAAGAATTAAAAAACAAATATTTTGATAACTAGAAAGTTACCTCTTTATCCCAGTCGCACTTAATGGTAATGATGCTCAATATTAATGTCTGAGTAGCTGTGCCACCAAAAATCATCCCAGCCCAGATTCCCTTTGTTCAATTTCATTACCAAATAGTGTAAGAATCATAAGTTAATGCATGTGAAATTCACATATTCTAGATAAATAACTGCATAAATGTCTAGAAACTACACATACCATAACTCCTAGATCGAAGACCCAACCCATCAAAAATCCAAGAGGCACCCCAATGATATAGTAGCAACCCAAGTTTATGTATGCCACATATGATTGCCAACCTGATCCTACAGCCACTCCTGTTCAAATCATCCAAATATAGCATTCATTCATAATTTTGCAATTACCAAATAGATAGTGTAATTGAACAGTGAGGTGATGATACCTGAGAGAATTGGCTGAACACTGTTGAGGAGAATTGTGAAGGCTAATAGAAGAGAAAGTTTGTTTACTTCTTCAAGAACAGGTTTGCTATTAGAGAATATGTAGCCGAATTTATCATGCAATATCAAAATCAACATCCAGAAGAAGAGTCCTATAACAACTGATGTTGCCACAGATACTGTAGTAGCAAACTTGGCTCCTTTTCCATTCCCAGCTCCAAGTTCGTTTGCAACTCTCACTCTGCACATTGCATGTTCAGTAACAACATTATCACTACATGCATTTCCACATTTTTAGCTCCTTGTAACTATATAAATTAAACAATGATTTTTAGCTTCTTCTTTGCTTTTACTAATATTATTAGCATGCATTATATCTCTCTCTTCCCTTTAAGTTTTAATGTTTTCTTTACATTATGCCTAAAGGGTCATCCTTGAATCAATTTATTATGCAGAAATAAAAGGAGGTGGTCTGAGAGTTAATTAAATAATAATTTAAAACATTAAAATTTAAATATAAATTTTGTTTCATTAGAAATAATTTTCTTATAATACATTAAATTTAAAAGGATTATTAAAATATAAAAAATTCATTAGAAAAATTAAATTTAAATTATTAAAAAATTATCTTGTTAAATATAAAAAGAATTTCATTGAATAATTATTTTCCCACAAATTTAGATGACATCTGTAAAAGTAAGATGCTGCACATGTGGCTAGCAATTTCAGGACACTGTCTTAGCCAAACAATTGTTCTGAGCCTCTGTTTGCTTTTATCATTCACTCTTCAGGCCTATGGATTTGTCTATGATCCATCCGAATAATTAAAGAGAGAATAACAACTAGTTTTCAGTCGATAGTACAAGAAAAAAAATACTAAATATAATTCATTATATTTATTATTTAGAATTTTTAACAATTAAAATAATGATATAATTAATTATGTAGCAAACATATAAAAACATAATTATTCATGTTAATTTTTATTTTAAATATAAATATAATAAAAAATAAATAAATATATACTTGCTTATATTATGATATTGCAGTCTATCATGCAACTTGTGTGCAACTGGATACTCGCAGTCTCCATGTGGAGCTATCAGAACACAGCAGAGATTGTCACTATTATCAGCTGTTAAGACCATGTCAAATATTTCATATTAAAAAATCTCAGAGAGTGAGAAAGAAAAGAAAGAAAATAGTTAAAAAGCTAAGGAAGATACTCGAAGGAATCTATGTCAGATTACGTGTAATGAGGCAAGACTAATACTACATACTCCTCTTGTTTACTAGACTCCAGAGACATCCAAATACATAGATGAGATTCCTCCTTCAACTCCACGACAAAATGATAGGTCACCTGTGAATAATGCACAAGTTTGGCTTGACTACTTGTACCAAACTTTTTTCTTTGTCTATCTTTATCATCTTTTATTGATTTAACAATTTGGTGGTGAATGGTGATTGAGGAGAAAAGGATCATCATTTCATGTTTATTTTCACTACACAAGTCTCTATCACCCACCGCAATATTACAGGTTATGTTTTCTTGATAGAGGGTCATTGTTGTCGCTTCTCTCTGTTTCTTGAACCTAACCACTCTATATTTTTCTCAATTATATTTACAGTGTCTTCTTTTGGACACCATTTTTTACTAAATAAATATAAAAAACAAAATGAGAAAAAAGTTTAATAGAAAAAGGAAAATTACCCTGTTGCAGCAAAGAATGCCAGAGGAATCATCATCTCCAAGCCATTGATGGTCATGCTGACAAACAGATCACATCATTGGCAAAAGGATATCATTAGAAAAAAGATAACTTTGAACTGGAATAACTAAAAAGTGCATCAGTAATTTTGTTTGGCCTATATCAAACTATTTTAAATAGCTTTTCACAAAATTAATTATATTTTTAATCAAGGTGGTCTCTATTATCAGAAATAGACATAGATTAACTCTTGTTTATTAAGAATCTTTAAATGAACAAACAATAGATTACTTTACATGGAAGTATCAGCTTTTCACAGAATCAAAGGTTTGAAAATTTTATAAAATGAAGAACTAAAAAAGAAAAGTGCAATGACTAACCATATGGATAAAGCATCCACAGCAATCTCTGCATTCTCAAGGTTCCCCGTCATCACTATCAGAATTTTGTAGTACCAGTTCTCCAAACTGCAGAAACAAAGTTCAGAAATCCCACAACTTAAGAACACAAGGTGAGAAACACAAACATTGACAAGAACAAAAGTTAAAAGAGAGAGAGAGTACCAGAGCATGACTCCAGCAGCAGCAGAGAGTTTGACAAAGTCCCAAAGCCCAGAGAAAGCTTCAACTGAAAAACCAGACCAAGTGTGAGGGCACCCACCCAAAACGCTGTACCCAAAAAGCCCCAACGTGAGCACCCACCACGAGAAGTTAATGGTTGCAGCAGCGCCAACAACTCCGAACTCGAGCTTGAACACGAACAACCAGCTCACAAACACATGCACCAAGAGGGCCACCAGAGACACCCACGCAATAGGCGCAGTCTTCAGCTGGCACTGCAAGAACCTCTGCAGAGGGAACTGAAACGCAAACGCGAAGTGCACCGGTAGCATCCAAATGGACACCGTACCGGATAACTCCGCCAGCTCATCGGGCTGCCCCAACAGCTTCAACACCGGGGAGGCAAAGAAGTAGAGAGGCAAAAGCAAGATACAGCAAATGAAAAGAACGATCCACGAACGCTGCATGTAAATGCCTAACATGTAGTACTTTTTCGCTCCAAAGGCTTGCCCACATAGCGTTTCTAAGGCACTTGCCATACCCAACTATTTCAATTTCAAAACAAATGCAAATTAGTGTCTCAACTTTCATGAAAATTTAAGGAGTTGAAACTTTATAGTGATACATACCAAGAGGCCAAAGTCGAAGCCGACGACGACATTATTGGCAATGGAGATGGCGGCGAGTTCGAGGTCACCAAGACGGCCAGCGAAGGCTTGGGTGACGACTAACATGGAATAGGATGCAACACGGCTCAAAATCGAAGGGCCTACTATGTGCCAAAGCTTCTTTGACTCGATCCAAAACCTTCGTAGCAGTTTTTGATCTTGTTCATCTCTTTCATCTGTTAGAGGGTGAGGTTCCAGCAGTGGAAGATTTGCTTCTCCTAATGGTGAATACTCCCTGCTTGGCATAGCTAGTAGCAATATATGGTGGGGTTCAGGGTAAAGATTCTGTGGATTCTGAAGAGTGAAAAGCCGAAAGTGAAAGAAAAATGAAGAACGAAAGGAAGAGGAGTAAGGACAGATTCAATCGTTCGAGGTTTTAGAAGAGAACTTGTTTTTCTCTAATATAGTATTAAAAAAAAGTATATTCCTTTTGAGTTCTTCCATTAATGTCTTTAATATCAGGGAATATTTTTTAATATAAAACTTAATACTTTGAAATAAATATTTCAAGAAAAACCTTAGTGCCGCAGTCAAAGTCTTTGATATAAGTCACTATTTGTTTATTAAAAGGTCGAAGATAATTATGAAATAGAGGTTTTTAAGAAAAACAATAATAATGTCCGAGAAAATTTAATTGCATGGTTTGATTTTACTTTATTTTTATCTTTGACTTATAAATCAATTTTGAAGATGTGAAGAAAAGGAAACTTGGAAGTTTAAAAACTATATCTACTATTATTAAAAAGATTGAAAATAATTCCGAGAGTTTACAAAATTCATATGAAATTTATATTTTGCTAATTTCACGAAATATAAAAAAAATATAGTAATATGAATACATTTTCTTTCTTTCAAAATTACCTTTTTTTTCATATGTTTACAAAATTGACTTAGATATTTAAAATGAAGATATAAAGTCATTTCTAGAATACAAGATTACAACATATAAAACTCAAGGAATAGTATAAAAAATGTAAAAGAAAATCGTCAATTGGATTTTAAAAATTGTAAGAAAAGATTTTCAAAAGTTATTGATGATAAAATAAATTAAGTGCAACCGTAAATACCATCAAGAATAACAAAAATAAAAAAATGAAAAATAGAGAAAGATGAATCACAAAGATACAAAATTTTTATACTGATTTAATTCTTTCCAAATCCATTTTCAGTTAATTTAGACAACATAAGTTAGATTTTTTACCAAAAACTTGATTTGTTCAATTATAAGAGTATTTATGCAATTAAAACAAAAAAAATTAAAAATACTTCTTCTTGAAACACCTTTCAAAATGTTCTACAAAATTCACCAAGAATGAAAAATAGAAAATATAATATTTTTAACTTTTATATTATAATAATGAAGAGTCCATAAAGAAAATTATTAAGAATCACAATATTATTAACTATTCTAATTAGTTTAAAAAAAACACTTATCATTGTATTCTAAACTCTTTTATGAACAAATTCATGAAAATGTGTATTCTAATTTTTTTTTTTAAATGATAGTTTTCTCCAATAATGAGAAGAAGTTTGTTTATAGATACATCTTGCACAAATGTTTTTGTGTATCAAAATTGAATAACCTTCAATAACATGTTGTAGATACTAATTATAAAACAAGAAATGTCTATAAATACAACTAAAAAGGAGTAAATTGGTTTAAAATTAATCTTTTAAGGAAAAATTGTCTTAAATTGTTGATGATAACATAAAGTATAAAAGTAAATTAATATAAAGATAACAAAAAATTTAACATAATGAGAAAAGGATGAATACAAAGACATACACAAAACTTGTATATTGGTTTAATTCTTCTTCAATTTTTATCAATCGAGTTGATTCAAACAACTTAAATTATATTTTTCAATAAAAAATTGATATATGCAAGTACAAAAGCATATATGAAACATCATTCAAAAAAGTTCAACACTAAATAAATAAATCACTCAATTACGTATCATATACACCAAAATCAGTGTAGAATATACAAATTAGATTATGAAAAAACAAATATCACCTTATTAATCAGAAAATTACAATAAAATAGTTTATAGCATGATTAACCTTTTTTGATGGACCTTAAGCAATTTTTTCTTAAAACACAATTGTATTATTGAAGAATTGTGTTTCGAGTCAAAGAAACATCTTCTTTTTAAAAAGATTTGAGACAATTGATTAAAATATTATTAAAAAAATTGAATATCAAGTTCGTTCATCAATTCATACCACACTTTAGTAATAGTTTAATTTATTGTTATTTAAACCTAATCGATATTTTTAAAAAGTTTGAGCCTTTTATATTGACTAACATAATTAATTATTTCTTAAAATAATTGATTATGCTAAAGATGTAATAATTATTCTTAATCAATATAATTGATTGTATTTTAATATAATTGACTAATATGTTATAAAAGACATGAAATCAACATGTCAATATAAATTTACTCAAAATTATATTAGGAATTAATTCATACTTTTGATCATGTTAAGGTAATGAATAATGGAGAAATTAATCATTAACAAGAGGTGAAAATATCATTAAAATCAACATTAAATTAATACATTATATTTTTTTCATACTTTACTAAAAAAAGTCAAAAATTAATATAATAAAAAAATTACTCAATTTTTTGATAATTTATTCACAGCCATGATTTATTTTGTATTTGGTCACTAAATTCATTAAATAATCTACAAGAGAACTTAATTAAATGGCTAACAATAAATTAAGTTATTGAATTATAAGTATTGGATAAACTAATTGATGAACATAAAAGGGTACAAAAGAATCTAACTGTAAAAGTATTATAATATATATATATATATATATATATATTATAAAAATATATATTACTATGTAATTTTTTATATATATATTTTTAAAATAATTAAAGTTTTATCAAACTTTTAGAACTTCTATTTATTTTTTAAAAGTTGTATAGTTTTTTTATTGGAACAAGTTATTTTATTTAAATAAGTTAATATAATAAGTATTAGTTAAATTAAATATTTATTTACTTTCATAAATTTAAATTCTATTTATTTATCAATTTATAATTTTAAATATTGTTTTTGTTTGAACTACATAACAAATTAGAAAGCAACCTTAAAGATATTAAAATAATGTAATAATTAATTATCTCTGTAAATTTTAAATAAATAATAATAAATAGAAATATGAGGATAATAAGAAAATGTATTAAAATATAAAAGGTAGTAAAGAAAAAAAAACAATTAAATAAGCTACTAATTAGAAGCTAATTGAGGTAGTTTCCAATCTATTAAGTTAGAATTTCCTATCAAACACTTTTTGTGTTGGTCAAAGTAACTTATAAGTTAATAATAAACTAGTAAGTAAGTTTACACCAAGCACACTTTTTATGTTGGTCAAACTAATTAGTGATCTTACTAAATATACTCTAAGAGTTTGTTTGAGAAAACTAGTCGATAGTTTAATAAGTAAACTTCTAGCTAGTAAACTTACTAGTAGTTGATAAACTTCTAACTATTATAAATTTTGAGTTGAATAGTTAACATATAGATTATAAGTGTTTGATAAACTTGTGGATAAACTAGTTGTTAAATATTAAATGATATAATTTTTTTATTTTTAGAAAAAAAAAATATCATGTAATTATGATTTTAGATTTCAAAAATAATTAATTTTTTATTCATTTTTTTAGAATTTTTATTAACTTTTTCAAAATTGTATAGATTTTTGTCACAAATCATTTAAATGAGTTAAATCTAATCAACTTTAACTTTTATTTATTTTTTAAATTTTAAATTATTTATTTTCAATTTACACCAATGTTAAATTGATTTTTTTTTAATTTTTATTGTGTGTAATTTTGACGTAGCATCATGTAATAAAACATTATTTAATTTATTTATATTGTCAAATATTTTTTATTTGGACTAAAAATATAAAAATTTAATTCAATAAATACTAAAAATAGTAAATTAAAAAATTGTTTTTTAAAAGTAATATGTGTAAAATTAGGTTAAAGAAATTAAGAATTAAAAAAATTATTGAAATATAAAAACTAATAATAAAAGAAAAATAAATAAGTTACATAACATAAACTATTTGATCTAGATGGTAATTCATAAGTTAAAACTTTTTAAAATAATTTTTTACTCAATATTGGTTAAATTAGCTTATAAATTAATTAAATAAACTATTAACTTATTAACTGTATTTTGAGCCTTTTTAGAATATTATGAAAGTGTTGTTCCTCATTTCATAGAGACTGCATTTTAAGTTTTAATACAATTTAATAAAAATTATTTATATTTAAACGTTATTTTATCATAATAATATTTTTTTTTTCAAATGCATTGTTTCAACTTTAATAACTAGAATAATTTATTTGAAGACCAGTTAAAAAGAAAATACTTAATATTTTACGAAATGTAAGAATTTCACATAATGTAGAATTTTTATAAAAAAAGACTAAAATAGGTGGAACGTAGGACGTATAACAATTTTAAATTTTACACGAAAAATAATTTAAATTAAGGTTAAAATAATTTTGTAAAATAATTTAATATAAAAATAATTTTTAGAAATATAAATTATAATTAAAATAAATTTTAAAAGTTAAAATAAAAAAAAATGTTATCATATCTAAATCTACTTTTGTGAATCTTCTAATTTTAAGATAACGAGTGGATAAATCAAAGAGGTACATATTGCAATAGATATAGACGAAAGAGAGTAGAAGAGAAAGAGAACACGCAAAATAGTTATAAATTCATAATATCATAATATCTATGGCGACAAGGACTGAGATTATAATTATCTACTTAGCATTTAATAAAAGTCAGTTAGTACTAGACAACAACATCATTGTTATCAAAAGATTAGAAACACCAAATAAAACTATGTTTTTGACACTGACATATTTACAACAAATTTTATATTTAGATAGATGATACATCAAAGGAGACACTTCTGAAAAAATTGTTTTATTTCCTGTTTTTTTTTATTTATCTTATTATTATTTTACTTATCTTTATTATTAGTACTGGCGAGATTTAAGACTGTTCAGGCAATGAGTTTTCTCCTGGGCATTCATGATTCAGGTAATGATATCACCACCCAACATGAACCTTTTTTTTTTTCCTTTTACCGTGATGAAACTGTTAGAATTTTTTACAATTAATGACTTTTTCTTGTAAATATTTTAGGGAATTTTATAAAATTTACTGAAAATTATATGGCAATTTTATTTCTTAAATTCTAATATGAATTTCGGGAGGAAAATGATGAAAAGATTGATACCCTCATTGTTATTGTGATGTAATGTGGCCACCAGAAGTACCACCAAATGAGAACTGCTTACGTGTCTCATCCACCAATGGTCACCACAATTTTGCATTTCTTCACTAATTTCAGAAGAAGCTTTACTATCAACAAATTAGAGTTATAATAATAATAATTATTATTATTATTGGTTATAGTAGAAAAAAATATTACGATAAATAGCATTATTTTATTTTTCTCTAGTATAAAATGAATTTTTAATAAATATGAAGTTTTAAAAATAATTTAATTTTCTTATTTATCATGTAAAGTTGACATGCACGTGTTAATATCCTTTTCATCCTTATAATTAGATTAAAATGCAATAACATGTTTATCTGTTTGCACTGAACAAAATCCTAAAGATGTGACACATCTTTATCATAATTTGAATGAGTTGTCCATAGGTAATTATTCGTATACAAATGTATTAAGCTTTCATGAAAAAGGCATATCCACCTCATATGACAACTTTACTCTTCTTTCTAAAGTTCCCTAACAAAAAAATAAAGGAATATGATGACTCTTCTATATATAGATCGAAAAAAATAGAAGATGGGAAATATAATTCCTCAAATGATTATAATAATTTTCTTTAATTGTTATGCAATATATGAATAATTAATGTTAATATTTGGATTTTATAAATTTCTTCCTCTCCTATTTTTGATTCCAAAAAAAGCAAAGTGGGCACTAATGTGAAACATGTAACTCGGCTTAAGGTTAGGTAGATGTTCCAATCCGAAGTCCTAGATTCTCCCACCATAGTTGCCCAACTCCAAATCCCAGTTTGGTTATGTTAGTTTTAGATCATATCGTTTCAGCCCTAACATTAGCCTCAGGGAAAATGAAGAAAACTAGATAATGAGCTATCTATCAAAGCTAAAATTTGCACGAACTAAAAATCTATTTAAATTTTTTATTTTATATGATAAAAAGTTATTACAAGGTAATATGTTAGATATAGTTTTTTTATATATATTATCATATATCATATAAACTTAATTTACATGATAATAAGGCAAGAATGTAAAAAGCTGTTTAACATTCCTTATATATTTCATATAGGCAATAAAAAAAAATTCAAGTATTTTAACAAGGTTATATTCAACGTGATTTTTCCGGTTTGTGATCTTTTTTTCATTTCTGGGCCTTGGAAACTGAATGAGATTATAGGCTCTTTTCTTATTGGACTAATTCTTCATGCAGCTTCCTATTTTTGAAAATTTCAAAAGTATCCTTTCTCGTATTACAAAATCTGAAATAAAATATTTTATATTTTGAATTACATAATTTAGAATATAATTATTTGTACTTTACATTTTACAATTTGTAATATAATTTTATATTCTGGATTTTTGTACTTTTATTGTAAAATTCGAAGTAAAAAAAATTATATTTTAGATTGTATAAATTTTTATAATTTAAATTGTTTAATCAAAATAAGAAAAACATAATGTTCAATCTAAAATAAAAAAATTATAATCTGAATTATGTAATGCAGAATATTAGAAGATGAAAATGGAGTGTGATTGAGAGGATGAAGGCACGAGGAAGCTAAAATGATATTTTTAAGTTTTAAGCATGAAGGTGCAAGAAGAATTCGTCTTCGCCTTGTTATATTAATATTTTGAAGCCCAACCCAAGGTTTGTATCATTCACAGCTATTGAGCTTAGTTGGGCTCTATTATTCCCACCTAACTTTTGCTATTTTACCGCATAATTTTCATTATTTTTCCAAATTATTCTTGAGAGAATCATGTTTCTACATACAACATACACAAAACTCATTTTGTTGCCTTTAAGAAATGCCTTCCCCAAACTAAAAATACACATTTTCATTATGTATGGAAAGTGTATTTACAAAACAATAGAAACACGTTTATGTTCTAAGCCATTCCTAAGCAAAAATATATTTCTGTAATGCGTTGAAAAAACGATACAGAAAAGAGAAAATAAAAGCGAACATAAATGATATTTTTATAAAAATATGGACGAAAGAAAAAAAAAATATCAGAATTATAATCAGAGGTTCTACTAATTACAACGCTCATAAATACTATTATAGATGAGAAAGTTTTTATGTAAGGTTTGCAATTTTTTTTTTTAATTGTAAAAGTGATTATATATACACTACTAGAAAAAAAAATTATTTAGAGATAATATTTAGCTATCAAATGAAATAGTTGCTAATAAATCACTAAAACTTTGATATATAATGTTAGATATCAATTATTTGACTTAATTGGTCACTAAATTCAAGCATTACTATTATTTTGTAGTTATTTAGCAACTAAAATCTAATTCGGTGATTATTTTGATCACAATTAATAACCATTTCATTTGTTAGCTAAAAATTGATCTCTAAACAACATTTTTCTTGTAATAATATATATATATATATTATACGTGCAATCTATATAAAAATAAAATTAGTTTCTAAGCTTCATTTTCTATTACGATTTTAATAATAATGATCATATTATATTTAACTTATTATAATGATTTTGGTGATAATTATCATAGTATGTGTAATTTACGTAAAAATTTAGTTTCTAGACCGCATATTTTTTTTATGATGGCTAACTTTTATAGAAATGAGTTGTTTTAGAAAAGTTACATATTGTAGTGATATTGTCATTTACTAATATATAATTATCAGATACTTTATAATTAAATAATATTATTTAATATTAACAAAATTGTTTAACTAAAAATTAAGAAAATGTTGATAAATATTTCATGTCAAAATACATTGTAAAAAAAGTAAATGTAACATTTGAGTGTATATTTAAATATACTAAATAAATTTACAACAGAAAAGTTTAAAAAAAGAAAATTGTAATGTCTTCCATCTATTTATCCTACAAAGGAGATGAATTGTTGAATGACTACAAATTCAAAATTTGACTAATTAACAAAAATAAAATTTATAGTTAAATAATTAAGGGGTTTGAGTTAATTTTGCATTATCTTTGTTAGTTAGTAAATTTTGGAAAAACAATTGTTTTTATGTGATTCATCGCAGAACTTCTACACTCATGAATCAAGATTGATGTAAACACTACAAATAAAATACAAATAATTAAATAATAGTGAAATAAATAAAAGTGTAATTAACTGTAGTTCTTTGATCTTTATTAAATCATCTTAATTATTAAACTTATTATGTTTAAATTATTTAAGTTATGTAATATAGGAAATGTAATAGAATAAAAAAAACTTTACATTTAACACATATTAGTTTTCTTGAATAATTAATACAAGAGAACCATGATTAAATGGTTACGAATACCTGCTAAGAGTTGTCAATGACGTCTATAAATAAATAAATAATAATAATAGTAATAATTAAATTTTAAATTAATTGATGATAATTTAAAATTTTATCTATCTCATGTCAACTTGTTTACGAAGTCGTATTGAATCTATACATCAAAGAATCTGAATTAATATAAGTGATTAACCTCATATTAACTTAGATGGTCCAGATGATTTTTTATTAAAGATTTATCTCATTCTTAATGATTTTTTATGTTAGAATTCCAATATATATTCAACCGTGTTTTTGAAATCTCTTTGGCTATGGGACACTAGATTTTATTCAGATTTCATAATCATTCTTATCAGCATGTCGTATCAGAATGTGGTTTCAATTATATATGATACATATTTATTAAGAATCTTTAAACTTTACTTTATTTTCTAAGCTTCAAAGGTTAACAAATTAAGAAAAAATATATAGACTTTCATTCTCTCAATATAAAGTTGAATTCAACAATTTTTAAACATCAAAAAATAATTTTGAAATAAACTATTGAATATTAAACTATTTTTAAGATTAATAAAAGTATATCTATTTATTTGTTAAAATGAATTAATGATGTTAATCGAAAAATTTGTTAGAATCCTGTCAAGAAAAAGTTCACTGAAACACTAAATATCCCCATGTTGATACATTCAATAGAGACATATGCTCTTTTTATTGAAAAAGGATGTAATAAAACAAATGTGAAATATATTTAAGTTTAAAACTATAGGATGTTATTCAATAATAACTAAATACACTTTAGGTGGGATGTGTTTAACAATAGTTAATTACTTTTTGATAGATATAAACAGGAGATCTTTTAGAAAAAAACTAATTTCAACACATTGGGTCACCTAAATTCATAAAATAAACAAGATGGTGATTGTATCCAGCTCACAAGATAAGAATCAATGTTAGAAATTATGAAGAACCTTGTGTCACTCAAATTCATGAGATAAGAAAGATGGTGAATCGTCACTTGTACCTAGCTCTTAAGATAAGAAAAGTGTCATCAAGAGATAAGCTATGAAAAAGTGTTATCAAGAGATAAGCTATGAAGCATCACTCTAGAATAAGTAAAGGAGAAACATCTCTTGAGATATAACACACTCAAGATTTTTCAAAAATTTCTTTGATTCCAAATCTGTCAAAATGAGTACCATAGGTGTCCTTATATAGACTCATGGTGGATGAAGAAGAGACAAGCTCATTCCTTTCCTATGGAAGAGAAAGAGACAAACTCATTCATTCCCTAAGATAGTGAAAGAGGAATAGACAAGCCCATTCCTTCCCTAGGTCCAAATTAAACAGAAAATAAAAAAGAAAAATTACATTTTTTTATATGTTTTAGATCACATCACATTTACTCATCACTGAAATTGTTGATCTCTCGGGAGACCCCTTGTATCATTGAATATGATTTGTTCTTTCCATATAAAAAAAAAAAGAGATGGATTTTTGATAATTAGTCTAATACAATGATTTTAACTAGCATAAGAAGTTAAAAGTTATGGAAGACGAAATACTTATAAAGTCTACAGTCATTGTGTTAAGACATGACATATCATTGATACATGTTATAGAAAATATGGTTTTCTACCTCAGCTTAAATTTAAAAATCAGAAAGCAGATTCGAATAATAATGAGAAGAATCATAAAGGTTCAAATTTAGAAGTACATTCTTTGCAAATTGGTTTTACTCCTAAACAATGTCAAACATTTTTATCCCTTTTACAACAATCTAAATCTAGTGACAATGCTTCTAATCATCTCTGTTATTTATTCCAACATGATAACGCACATGGTAACAAATTTCTTTCTTCTTTAAGTTCTTAGATTCTCAATAGTGATATTACTGACCACATGTGTTCATCCTTGACTCATTTAACTTTATATCTCAAATTAATCTTATTAGTATCAAATTACCAAATAGAAATCAAGTCATTGTCAATTACGTTGGAAGTGTTTTTTTCAATCAAAATCATGTCATAGATAATGTTCTGTATATTCCAACTTCAGTTTTAATCTTCTTTCAATAACAAATTGATTGATAATTTACCTTGTGTGATTATATTTGACTCTAATAGTTGTCACATTCAGGACAAGAACTCCTTGAAAATCATTGGTTCAATTGAGATGCAAGATAAGCTTTATATACTCATGGTCCCTTCTTATCAAAAATTTCAAATAAAACCTATCAAATCTTCACATATCATCAATATTGTCAATTTTACTACTAGTGATCTCGAAACCCTTTAATATTTTCAGCTATGACATGTTTCAAACAAATACATTGATGTTATAAAAAAATAAATTTCTTTTTATTAAGTATAACAAATCTTTTATTTATAATGTTTGTCATTTTGTAAAGTAGAAAGAACTTTTTTTCGTCTAAATACATCTAAATCTAAAAACCAGGTCTACTTTTCCTTTTTCTACAACCATAACAAAAATTTTCTCTCAGTACATCTAAATTTAAAAACCATGTCTACTTTTCCTTTTCTACAACCATAGCAAAAAATTTTGTTTACTCATTGGCATAGATAGATACAATGACGAATTGAATTTCTTCCAAATCAGTTTCTTATGTCAAGGATATTTCTTTCTGCATTGGATGAGAAGTGACATGCATATGGATATAGCTTCAAATGTTACACATTTTTAAGGTAACTAGTTTTTTTGTTTTAGCGTTTTGTTCCCATGTTTTGGAAAAGATATATGGCCAAAAGAAGAGATTATTATAAGGATTACACTTACACATTTTATTTTTTTTTTGGCTTATGACTGATTTGGAAAAATTGATGTGATCATATTACCAACATTTTTATATTTACTTTGGCACGTCATTTTTCTCTAGACGGGGCCATGCATTTCCAGTGCCATAGTCTTTCCATTCGAAAGTATTTGGACCACGATTTGTGCATTGGTTTCAAAATTGGAGGGTATTTTGTTCATTGTTAAAAAAAAATAAAGCAATTAGAAATTCTAGCGAAATATTGTTTTTTAAATTGCCATGTACTGAGTGTTTATTAATTTTTTGTTGTGATAAAGTCATTAAAAAATATTTTTCCAATCATTTTAGAGTGTAAATTAGATTTAATGTTGTGTACGTACTGCACAAGGAGTTCCAATCATTGAATACTTAATTTTTTTTTCTAAATTATTAATTAAAAAGAAAGGAAAGGTAATAAATAAGCTTTTATAAGAACATTAGTTCGTTTATCGAATTAAAATATATTAAATAATCAGGCAACTAATAAATAAAATAAATATATTTTAGTCTTTGTAAAATGATCAATGAATTTTGATTTTGGTTCCTACAAAACTAATTTTTTTTATCTCTAATAAAACACGCAAGTAGTTAAACAATACATGACCATAAGAACTTAACATAATTATTTCTCACATTTTAGGGTGAAAATTAAAGAATATTTTACAAAAAGTCTAAAACCATATCTGTACATTTTCTAATAATTCATAACGTATTTGAGTCTAATTTATTAAAAACGATCAATCAATACTTTATTATACTTTTTATTTTTTAGAGTTACACACACACACACACATATATATATATATATATATATATATACTTGCTTTGTTTTCTAATAAAATGTATATTTGAATTCCTGAAACAAAAATTGACCTTTTGTTCTTGTTTGAATTTAGTCTGCGATCCATAATGAATTGATCAGTGTGTAATGTTTTTACTAAACTTATTTATATTCTCACAACATGTAGACTACATTGTTTGTGGACGTATTACAAATGAGATAAATATGCTTAGTTGAGTTCTTGTTTTGGATCTGCCCACCTTGTTAAACGTAGTTTTGCTCTCTCAGCCTGAAAGTTTTAATCAGAAAAATACATCTATTAAGATTAGATAATTCAAAGTCAGGACCCTTAACAGAATTGAAAAGAATAAAAAAAACTAGGGTTTTTATAACTAGAAAGTTACCTCTTTGTCCCAGTCGCATTTAATGGTAATGATGCTCAATATTAATGTCTGAGTAGCTGTGCCACCAAAAATCATCCCAGCCCAGATTCCCTTTTTCAATTTCATTAGCAAATAGTGTAAGAATCATATGTTAATACATGTGAAATTCACACATTCTAGGTAAATAACTGCATAAATGTCTAGAAACTAGACATACCATAACTCCTAGTTTGAAGAACCAACCCATCAAAAATCCAAGAGGCACCCCAATGATATAGTAGCAACCCAAGTTTATGTATGCCACATATGATTGCCAACCTGATCCTACAGCCACTCCTGTTCAAATCATCCAAATATAGCATTCATTCATAATTTTGCAATTACCAAATAGATAGTGTAATTGAACAGTGAGGTGATGATACCTGAGAGAATTGGCTGAACACTGTTGAGGAGAATTGTGAAGGCTAATAGAAGAGAAAGGTTGTTTACTTCTTCAAGAACAGGTTTGCTATTAGAGAATATGTAGCCGAATTTGTCATGCAATATCAAAATCAACATCCAGAAGAAGAGTCCTATAACAACTGATGTTACCACAGATACTGTAGTAGCAAACTTTGCCCCTTTTCCGTTCCCAGCTCCAAGCTCGTTTGCAACTCTCACTCTGCACATTGCATGTTCAGTAACAACATTAGTATATGCATTTCCACATTTTTAGCTCCTTGTAACTATATAGATTAAAGAATGTTTTTTAGCTTCTTCTTTGCTTTTACTAATATTATTACTATCTCACTTTCTTTCCTATCTTTCTCTTCCTTTTTTAAGTTTTAATGTTTTTTTATATTATGCCAAAAGGGCCATTCCTAGAATCAAATTATGATGCAGAACTCAAGGAGGTGGTATGAGAGTTAATTAAATAATAGTTTAAAACAGTAAATTTTAAATATAAATTTTGTTCCATGAGAAATAATTTTCTTATAATTTCTTAAATTTAAAAGGATTATTTAGCTCATTGTACCATGGGTAGTATTGCTGAGTGGTCTCTGGTAGGACTAGGGTTATATGTTTTAAAATTAGCTGAAAGTTGAGAGATAACTAAGAATTTAAAAAGTTAGTTGAAGGTTGAAAATTAGTACAAAATTGAAAATTTAGATTAAAACTATTTAATAAAACTAAGTGATGAATTAGTAAAAAATTATAAAATAAAAAATAAGGATTTGATTAATTATTGAATCAAATATTAATATTTTTAGGTAATTAAATATCATTAATAATTATATATTTTAATTTGTTTTAGCTTTTCTATAATCTAAAATGTTTTATATAAATTGAATTTCAAGTAATATTTATGTAAAAATTTATTATTATTCTTATTTAAATAGTTATTATATTCTTAATAAACATAATTAAATAACTAAAATAATTTTATTAACAAGTGTAACACTGAATCAATAACTCAAAAAGGTCTAACAATAAAATAATAATCCAAAAAGGTCTACAAATTAGCATTCTTTATTAATATTTTAAGAAGTGAGATGGTAAATTTATAATTCTATCTAGGTATTAATTATTATACAACATTAATAAGAGTAAATACTGAAAGAAATTTAAATTATTAAAAAATTATCTTGTTAAAGATAAAAATAATTTCTGTTAAAAAATTATTTCCTAAATTTTAGATTACATTTGTAAAAGTATGGTGGTGCATATGTGGCTCTTAGCCAAACCATTGCTCTGAGCCTCTGTTCGCCTAGGGATTTGTTCTGATCTAGCCCAATAATTAGAGAGAGAATAACAACTTGTTTTCAGTTGATACCACAAGAAAAAAAATACTAAATATAATTTATTATGTTTATTATTTTTAATAATTAAAATAACGATATAATTAATTATGTAGAAAATATATAAGAAAACATATTGTTCATGTTATTTTTTATTTTAAAATATATTTAATAAATATAATAAAATAAATAATATACTTGCTTATTTCTATCCTCAATTCTTCCTATATGATGATATTGCAGTCTATCATGGCACTTGTGTGCAACTGGATCCTCACAGTCTCGATGTGGAACTATCAGAACACGGCAGAGATTGTGACTCTTATCAGCTGTTAGGACCATGTCAATATCTAATGTTAAAAACTCTGAGAGTGAGAAAGAAAAGGGAGAAAAATAGTTAAAAGAATAATGAGATTACGTGTGAGACAAGACTAATACTATGTACTTCTCTTGGTTTATTACCCTCCAGAGACACAAATACTTAGATGAGATTCCTCCTTCAACTCCAGTACAAAAAGAAAAGTCCCTGTGAATAATGCACAAGTTTGACTTGACTACTTGTGCCAACCTTTTTTCTATGGCTACTACAGTTTTGTTTTTCTTAATCATCTTGCTGGTGAATGGTGACTGGGGAGGAAAGGATCATCACAGGTTATGTTTTCGTGATAGAGGGTCATTGTTGTTGTTTCTCTATGGTTCTTCAACCTAACCACTATATTTTTCTCAATTATATTTAGAGTTTCTTCTGCAAGGACACAATTTTTTACTTGTACACAATTAAAAACCAAAATAGAAAACAGAAAGAATAAAAAGTTGAACAGAAAATATCATGCTGAAAAGTTATATATAATACCCAGTTGCAGCAAAGAATGCCAGGGGAATCATAATCTCCAAGTTATTGATGGTCATACTGCCAAACACAGCACATCATTGGCAAAAGGATATTATTAGAAAAAAAAATATAACTTTGAAGGAATAAAGCGACTGTAACGAACCAATAAAATGAGTTTTAAATAGATATAATTCATCATAGGTATGAACAGTGGTGGCAACAGTGGTGTAAAATATAATTTTTTTGGCCTATATCATTGACTATTTTAAACAGCTTTTCACAAAATTAATTACATTTTTAACCAAAGGTGATGTCTATTATTATAAACAGAGATAGATTAACTCTTGTAAAAGTCTTTAAATGAAGAAACAATAGACGACTTTACATGGAAGTATCAGCATTTTACGGAATCAAAGATTTAAAAATTTTATAAAATGAAGAACTAAAAAAGAAAAGTGCAATGACTAACCATATGGATAGGGCATCCACAGCAATCTCTGCATTCTCAAGGTTCCCCGTCATCACTATCAGAATTTTGTAATACCAATTCTCCACGCTGCAGAAACAAAGTTAAAAAATCCCACAACTTAATTAAGTACACAAACATTAACAAGAACAAAAGTTGAGAGAGAGAATACCAGAGCATGACTCCAGCAGCAGCAGAGAGTTTGACAAAGTCCCAAAGCCCAGAGAAAGCTTCAACTGAAAAGCCAGTCCAAGTGTGAGGGCACCCACCCAAAACGCTGTACCCAAAAAGCCCCAAGGTCAGAACCCACCACGAGAAGTTAATGGTTGCAGCAGCGCCAATAGCACCGAACTCGAGCTTGAACACGAACAACCAGCTCACAAACACGTGCACCAAGAGCGCCAGCAGAGACACCCATGCAATAGGCGCAGTCTTCAGCTGGCACTGCAAGAACCTCTGCAGAGGGAACTGAAACGCAAAGGCAAAGTGCACCGGTAGCATCCAAATCGTCATCGTACCGGATAACTCCGCCAGCTCATCGGGCTGCCCCAACAGCTTCAACACCGGGGAGGCAAAGAAGTAGAGAGGCAAAAGCAAGATACAGCAAATGAAAAGCACGATCCACGAACGCTGCATGTAAATGCCTAACATGTAGTACTTTTTCGCTCCAAAGGCTTGCCCACATAGCGTTTCTAAGGCACTTGCCATACCCAACTATTTCAATTTCAAAACAAATGCAAATTAGTGTCTCAACTTTCTTGAGAATTTAAGGAGTTGAAACTTTATAGTGATACATACCAAGAGGCCAAAGTCGAAGCCAACGACGACGTTATTGGCAATGGATATGGCGGCGAGTTCGAGGTCACCAAGATGGCCAGCGAAGGCTTGGGTGACGACGAACATGGAATAGGATGCAACACGGCTCACAATTGAAGGGCCTACGATGTGCCAAAGCTTCTTTGACTCGATCCAAAACCTTGGTAGCAGTTTTTGGTGTTGTTCATCTCTTTCATCTGTTAGAGGGTGAGGTTCCAGCAGTGGAAGATTTGCTTCTCCTAATGGTGAATCCTCCCTGCTTGGCATAGCTACCTAGCAATATGTGGTGGGGGTAAGGGTAAAGATTCTGTGGATTCTGAAGAGTGAAAAGGCGAAAGTGAAAGAAAAATGAAGAACCAACGGAAGAGGAGTAAGGACAGGTTCAAAAGTTCGACCTTTTAGAAGACAACTTGTTTTTCTCTTACCAATAAAAAAAGTATATTCCTTGATTTCTTCCAATAATGTCTTTAATATAAATTGATATTATAATGGAAAATCATTCTTTCAAAACCACTCGCTCCTTACTTACTTGGTAGTCTTTACTTATATAGAAAAAAAATTAAAATTATATTATCATACTGTCTTTCAAATTAATTTTGAAGAAAAAGGAGAGTGGGTCAACGATAATAAAACTCAGCATAACGGAAAAATTTACGAATCAAAACATTGTTGTCAAAAAAAATTATAAAACGATGTAAGAATTTGAATTCGTGAAAAGAGAATTAATGATATTATCAATGAGTTAAGGTTTAAAATTTTTTATTTTGAAAAAATAAAGTGATATTGTTTTACAAAATTGGAAAAAGAGTTGATGGAAAAGATGAAAGGTAATATTCTAACTACAAACGAATATGAATCAATGAAAAAGATAAATAATAGACACTCTCAACACAAATGATATGATAAATGGAAATGAATGTGAAAAACTTTTCTCAAACCACATAAATTAAATAGTACAAAGAGATTCACAATTCAAACTTTTTAAAATCTTATTTTAATTTTTAAATTTCTTTTTCTAATCAGTGTTTTAATTAAATAATATTATTCTTACTAACTCATCCTTATGTCAAATTGTTAAATAGTCATTACCTTGCGAGTTGAACTATCGTTACTTTATTATAATATTACGAAATATTTTCTTATATAAGTAAAGACTTACTTTGACAGTCTTTACATATATAGAAAAATAAAATAAAATAAAATTCATACCGTGTTTCAAATTAATTTTGAAGAAAAAGAAGAATAAGATATTAGAGTAAAACTCACCGTTGTTAGAATAAATGAAAGAAATTGAGAATCAAAACATTATTATCAA
>Ga0209700_100908_pt1 | contig 59533 bp, 51 predicted proteins | sample SiratroredBW_FD_187528 | JGI IMG/M metagenome (GOLD analysis project Ga0209700, IMG submission 187528) | Root nodule microbial communities of legume samples collected from California, USA - Siratro red BW (SPAdes) (version 2) | ecosystem: Host-associated > Plants > Roots > Nodule | place: USA...
AAAAAAAAATAAAAAAAAAAAAAAAAAATAAAGCCAAGCAAGGGTCAGACCCACACACAAAAATATTATTTACAATTAATTAATTGCAAGCAGCGTGATCTGATGGTTAAGTATATTGAATTAATAAGTATAATAATAATCGTAATATGATAGAAAAACTCTTCTGTTTTGATGGTTAAGGGTTAATGTTGAATAATAAAATTATAAATAAAAATAGTATAAATAATGATAATAATAATAAGATTTTTTTTATTATGAGCGTGGGCCTGGCCCCTGCAAGCTTCTTCCATTTTTGCGTAGGTCTGATCCACGCTAAAACTAGCATTTTTTGTAGTGTACGTACATTTACCTAATCTAAAAATTAAAAAACTACAACATTTTTTATGGACGTGCATTAAATAAGTCTTCCAAGAAACTAATATTAGACTTATTTATTAATTAAAAGGATGTAATTTTTTTCTTTGATTACGAAAATGGTACAAAATAATTTTTTGTTTGAGATTGAGTAAGTTGTATTACTACAACAAAAAATGATTTTAACTAGGGTTATGTTTAGTGTTTCCGGGGGTTTTAACCCCCACTAAGTACATTACCCGCGGTTTGCATATCCCATGGTAGATCCAACGTCGCTAACAAATTACCAGCAGTTTCTACTAATCCCTAGAATGACCATCAAAAACCCTCACTATTGCCAGGGGTTTCCAGAACTCCTGCCATTGCTAGGGATTTCCAGAACCCCTGCTACGAACGATTTTTAAGCCCCTCCTCTTACTAGGTATCTTAACCCCATTAATTCCATTTGGTGTATTCTTTTTAATGCGTTGTAAATATTTTAAAAGTTTGATATTTATAATTAAATGATATTTATAATTGAATATAACATTCGTAAAAGGAACAATGGACAAAATATACAACTTTAAGGTAAAATAATATAAACAACAAAGTTTAAAGGTTAAAAATTAGTGAAATATTATAGTATAACTTATACACTTGGTTAGTGCTCTTGGACATGCTTTTGAGTGAAACCAGGATGATTCAAGTGTGAACAGTGCATTTCTCATATTTGAGTTTGTTTCAAATGGAAGTTTAAGAACCTGTGTTTCCAGTAACAGAAATTCTCCACTAAAATCTTCCTTCTAATGTTGTCACATACCATAAATTTCAATGATTTTGTACACTATAGTCCTTCTATTTTCGTTTTCTAATCTTATAAATAATTACAGAAATGTCAAGTTTGTTTTCAATTCATTTCATATCTTCAAATATTTGTTTGAAAACAAATCTTGAAAACCACTTCTCAAACCAAATGAGACCAAATATTTTGTAATGTTCATCCACACAAGGAAACTAATTTTTCATCTAACATTTGCTTTCAATAGGATCTTCTAAGGTAAAGATTTCTTAGACTCAGAGAATAGCGACTACAATTGGAGTAGTGAAAGGTGTTCAATTTTTGCACCTAGGGATAGTGCTCAAATAATCTCTAAGATTACATATATTCTTTTGGACAACAATCACAATGTTAAAATAAGCATCTTAGATTACCTTCAAGTTTCATACTAAAGCATCTTAGATTATTAGATTATGAAAATGTTTCCCCATTTGACAGCAAGGGTGCACTTGATTTGCTCAAACAAACCATGAACAATTCAACATTAAAAAAATTATACATAATTTGAGTTTTACGGTAGTATAAGTACTGACAAAAATAACTCTAGAGACAACACAAAGCTAAGTTTTTGTTATCCACTGAACCAAGTGACATAATTTTTTCCACCACACAATATCAAATGATATCAAAAGTTTGACATCATCCCAGTTCTGTTTTGTATAAAACAATACAAAAAGGGACCCCGTGTGTCCTTACTCTTAACCATTTTTTACATAACATGTACTCAAGTTTCTTAATTTATTATATTAAATCAACAACAAATTATTACATGTCACGTGAAGATTAGCAGAGATCATATTGATCCCAAATTACTTAACTGTATTATGATAAGGTTTTATTTGGAAAATCTCCTCATTAATTACTTACAGAAAATGAAGTTAAACTTCTCTTACGAGTTAAAATAACTTACGGATTTTAAATTCTATAAAACTTTTCTCATCTGACTTCTTTACAAGTAAAGGTGCTAAGTTGATTTTTTTCTTGAAGTTTTATGGATATGCATCAAAACTTTGCTGTTTAAAGCACAAGGGGTGGTAAAGTAAATACACCTAAATCTAACAATGTTGTGTGATCCTTTTGCAATTACAGGTGAGCATCAAAACTGATGACATAGCTAGAAGAAGTATTGTTGACCTAGCAGTTCACAGGTATTACCCCAAGAATCATAGGCACAAGTGTTACCCAAAGAAGTTCAGCCAAACCAATCGTTCCAATTTGACTCCGCTGCAAAACCAACCTGATTTTGCCAACTGCCACATTAATCCAAGCCAGAAGCACTTAAAGTTTTCCAATAAAAATGGTGGAAATAGAAAGAATTATAACACTGTAAATTCATAGGACAATTAAACACGGATTGTGCTTAACTAAAAACACATAATCCAGAAAAGGAAAATGTTACTTTGACACTGTTTTTGCACTTACGCCTGTTTGACACTCCGACATGTCATGTGCAATCCCGCGTGGCAATGAAAGAGAAATTTGCATTTATTTTGGCTTCAGTGGTTTACCTTTGTCTTTTTGCAAGGGTGTTTTTTGTCATTTGCCTTCTGAAAATGCAGGGCAATTTGAGAGGGAAAAATAGATCTGATTCCTCATTGCACTCATTACCCCGCGTTTGCTGAAGGAGAGAGAACAGAGAAAAACAACAAGATTCGCGAAGGTCCACCGTAGCGTTCGTTGTCCGGCCGTCAATCCATCGTCGCTGTGGTGTTTCCTACTTTGCTGTGTACCCTAAATTGTGTATGTTCTCTCATCCGTTGTTGGTATGAAACATTGTTTGTGTGTTGTTGTTGGTGGTTTTTGTATGAGTGCTTTGTTCATGTTTAATAATCGTTTCTTTGTGTGCTTTTTATGGTTACTGGGGTGAATGTGTTGTCTTTTTTATGTTGAAGAATCATATATTGGTGTGCTTTTTGGTTGTTGGTTTGGATCGGTGACTCGTTGTAGAAGTCATTTATGTGCATTCTTTATGCATGGTGGTTATGCATGTATGCGAAAAAATGGTTTGTTGCTGTGTTTTGGGTTTCTAGTTTCCATGTTTTCTTCCTTTACGTATGCTAATGACATTCTTCTAACAGAAAGATCACTTCTTGGTGGGTTTTCTGTTCCTAGTTTTATTCTGTGGTACATTTATTCGAAATTACTGAACAAACCACTTAGGTGAGCAGAGCGAACCATTTAGTGAGCGAACCACTTAGTTGAACACAGCGAACCATTTACTGGTTCCACCCCAGAGGCCTGTGTGTGTTCCAAAATTTTACCCAGCGAACCACTTAGCTAAACTAGGCTAACCACTTAGTGTTTCCACCCCTGAGACACATGTGTGTGTTCCAAAATTTTACCCAGTGAACCACTTAGCTGAACTGGGCTAACCACTTAGTGTTTCCACCCCTGAGACACATGGGTGTGTTCCAAAATTACACATAGTGAACCACTTAGTTGAATTGGACTAACCACTTAGTGTTTCCACCTCTGAGACAAATGTGTGTGTTCCAAAATTACACACAACGAACCACTTAGCTGAACTGGGCTAACCACTTAGTCCTTCCACCCCTGAGACACATGTGTGTGTTCCAAAATTACACACAACGAACCACTTAGTTGAACTGGGCTAACCACTTAGTCCTTCCACCCCTAAGACACATGTGTGTGTTCCAAAATTACACACAACGAACCACTTAGCTGAACTGGGCTAACCACTTAGTCCTTCCACCCTTGAGACATGTGTGTGTGTTTCAAAATTAGACACAGCGAACCACTTAGCTGAATTGGGCTAACCACTTAGTCCTTCCACCCCTGAGACACATGTGTGTGTTCCAAAATTACACATAGTGAACCACTTAGCTGAACTGGGCTAACCACTTAGTCCTTCCACCCCCTGAGACATATGTGTATGTTCTAAAATTAGACACAGCGAACCACTTAGCTGAACTAGGCTAACCACTTAGTCCTTCCACCCCTTGAGACACATGTGTGTGTTCCAAAATTACACACAGCGAACCACTTAGTTGAACTGGGCTAACCACTTAGTGTTTCCACCCCGGAGGCCTTTGTGTGTGTTCCAAAATTAGACACAACGAACCACTTAGCTGAACACAACGAACCATTTAGTGAGCTAACCACTTAGTTGAACACAGTGAACCATTTACTGGTTCCATCCCTGGGGCATTTGTGTATTCCAAAGTGATACTCAGCGAACCATAAAGTTCAACACCATATTTAAAGTTTTGGGTTTTGTTGATTGTGGATTACATATGTGACTAATGGGATTATTTTGTTTCATATTAGTTTGTTTTGAATAAATACTTGCGTATAGAAGTATCTACTGGAAATCCTAGATTTGGTAAATACATCGCTTCAAATGTATCTGTTACCAAGGTAAGTGATTAAATCAGATTTGATTTTTAAATGTGTAGTTCCTGAAAAGGTTGTGACTTGTTTGTTTTTTTTTCTTCCAATTGCAGCTTAGAGTGAGGCACAGGGTGCAAACTGATGTCATTGTCTAAATTAATCGTGACATGTCTCCATTTTAGAGGCAAAAGCTGGAGACTACTCCTTTCAAGTGGCTATTGTGCTTGGAAGAGCCACTTCAGATTTCAAATGTTGTTGTTAGGGAATTGGTCAGTAGGTGGTCCAGTATAGATCTTTGTTTTCGGATTAGGGAATATTTAGTCCCATTTTCCGTGTTCTATGTATGCTTATACTTGGGGTTGGGGGTAGTAGGTGAGGAAGTTAACTTTGAACACTATGCTCCAGGTGTGGTTAAGAAATTGTTTCAGGACAACGATATTACTGTAAATACTATTCTAGCTAAACTTAGAGACATAACAGTAAATAGGGAAGAAAATGTTGATGACTTTTGCAGACTGTACATATTACTTGCATTTTGTACTTTTTATTTCCCTCGCTCTTCTAGGACCATTACTATAGTTCTTTTTTTCTATTTAGATAACTTAGACAATTTATATATTTACAATTGGGGAACAGCTATTTATGGTTTTCTAGTTCAGAGTTTAAACCGGGCTTCTGAGATGTATAATCACCAGAAAAATAATGCTGCCATGCAAGTGTCTGGATGTGTCGCATTACTGCAGGTGAGTAAAATTTTTTTGACGTATGATATTGGAAGTTGTGGTCTGTATGTTTGTCTACATATAGTATAATTATTTTCTTATAGTATGTTTGTTTGAAGAAAGCATTGTATGCAACAGTTGCGGGCAGTACAACACCTGGGAATAGGATCTACTTCTTCCTTCCCACGGATGATTAAATGGCCTGGTATTATAATGAGGACCTCAAAAATTAAATCTGCATTCCTAAATAACCAGGTATTGTTTATAGTTTGATCATTTCGTATGTTATTTGTAAATTATGTTATTATTGGCGACAATCATGTATGTTTTTGTAGGTTGTTTGGGATTGGGCACTGACTGATGAGGAAAAGCGAATTGACATAGTGTGTGAAGCCTTGACATATTCCACATCCTCAAGCTCAGGTGGGAAGGGCATGGATGATGGGCATGGTTCTGTGTGGCAGGAACTTCTCCATGCCACATAGAAACTTACGGCTAATGATCACTACATAGCTACCATAGAAGAATGATTAAGTGCAAACTACGAAGGGCTTGCGGGACCATCATCGTCAACTCTGCCGACGACAACTGCTGCTAACAAGGTTCACGACAGTGTAAGCCCTGTTATGGCTGACATGCCTGACATGAATGACAGTATTTTGATGTCCGTGACTGGCATTGACCCTTCCAGCCCTGTATTTGATTTTGGAAAGATTTATAGGGGTGTGATATATCAGAAAGACGATACCAACCGGTGTGTTCATATTATGTATTTTGGTTTATAAATTGTTAGGAATGGAAATCACCAGGGTTGAAAATTCTTAAAACATGTTATGTTTTTGTTTTTGCAGTGAAGTTATCGCTATTGACCGCTACGTGCTTACCAAAGGTGACCTTATGTCGCTGAAGCCTCGAGCGAAATTGGATAACATGGTAAAGCCATTTTCTTTGCTTAATTTTATAATTTGATGTAAGGTCAAATTATACAATTAATTTTTGACCAGTATTTTAATTGTAACATCTTTGCAGGTTATGTTATTTGTGACTAGTATGGTAATGTATGAACAATTAAAAACTTTAAGAGTGATTAAACGGATCTGCGTCAATCCGTTCTTTATGGTATGTTAAATTGTGATTTTTTTTAAATTTCAGTGCAAGATGTATTGTTGAATTTAATTTTTTTGCAGACTACGGTTATTGAAGACATCAAGAAATAGATAGTGAGGGGAAACAACAAAGTACCAGAAATGTGTGATTGGGAGTACAAGGATTATGAATCATTCTTCCCACAACAAATGCTCCGTTTGGAACATATTCTCCGTGCCGAATTTGTAAGTTGGTATCCCCAATACCCAATAGTTTGTTGAATATTAAACAAGTTGGTGAAATGTATGATTTATTTTTGTTGTTGTAGATTTTTGTCCCATCAGTTAATGAAGATCACTCGTGGTGTTACACTGTGAGCTATCGCAGCAGACAAATATATGTTCTTGACTCCCTTGGACACAAAAATAAGAGTCGCAAGCTCATTGACAAGGCAGTGGTAAGTTCATGATCTCTTTGTTGTGGATGAATGAATTACATGACAAATGACCCTTTTTAGGACATGTTATATGTTATTAATCGTTTGTTAATGGTGGCAGGCATACCGCCTTGAGTTGTTGTTTGGATTGGTGGAGAAAGTTGAAATACAAAATTCCATTCCCTTAAAAGTCATCGAGCATGAAGTCCCTTTACAACAAAACTGGTAAATTTAAAACACTTGGTTGTTATTTTTCTTACATAAGTGTAGAAATTGTATTTGTGTTAACTGATGCTGGTTCACAATATCCAGCCATGACTGTGGTTTACTTGGCATAAAATACATGGAGATGTGGGAAGGTGTTTGTAGGTTTGAGGGCCAAACAATGCCAAAATACTCAACGGTTTGTATTGCTCTTTTATTACGACATTGATGTCGTTGGTTGATTTACCTAATGTACAAATTGATATGTTTATTGTTGTTAGCACTAGCGGGCTACTATGATGATTTGATGAAGCCAACCAAGTGAAGAAGTTCAAGACCCTAAGAGCATATGTGGAATGCATGAAGACTTCATGAAGATTGAAGACTTGGTCTAGAACTTAGGAGTGTGTGTTGTGGGGTAAGGTTTAGGTCTAATTAGTGAAGCATGCAATGTTAATCAATGATAAGCTCCAAATATGTTTTCTGAATTAACAAAAATTTTGAAAAATCATTAAAATCAAAACTTGCGTTTTAAATAACTGTTTTAACTAACTGGAGAAAAATAGTCGACTATTTGAAGATTCAATCGACTGAATTTTTAAATGACAGTTATGTTTAAATAGCTGGTGGGAAATTTTTGGAAGTTAACGAAAAACATTTTAAACATTTTATGAGCAAGAATTTCTGAGTTTTCAAAGAGAGAAAAAGCGCCCTTGAGTCTAGTGATCAAAGAACATTCAAATTTTCCATCAAGAACGGTTTTCTTGAACTGCTGCTGGAGCTATCATCTGACTGAGACTGTTCTTCACTGATTTGATCATCAAGACTAAGCCTTCTATACCTTTACTTGTTTCTTTTGTATTCGTTTGTATAGAAGTGCTTGTATTGCAGTAACCTTGTTCATCCATCATCTGTTTTGACATTTATTCTGAGTTCCTGAATTACTTGGGTTGGTAATTCTGGTCTGTACAGTGGGCTCTGTACAGGGTGCGACTTGCTGTTGGTTTCAACAAGGGTCTTCGTGAAACGCACAGTGGGGTTTTGTGTGGTTTCCTTTTCTGATGTGGGATCAACAGTGGTCTACTGCGAGTTGCAGTGAGACGTTTCTGGGCTATACAGTGGGCTCTGTATAATGTTACTTGTTGTGGGTTTCAGCAAGGGAGTTCTTGAAGCACACAGTGGATTCTGTGGTGTTTCTTGTTCTGCTGTAGGTTCAGCAGGGGTTGGCTGCAGGGTGCAGTGTCGTCTTGCTGTAGGCAAGTGCTGTAAACTGGATCGGGTTGATCAGTTTAGTGAAATCTTTACTGTGTGTAAGGGACTGGACATAGCCCTGCTGTTGGGTGAACCAGTATAAAAATTTGCTATGTCTTTATTCTCTCTTGCTCTCTCTTTATTGTTCTTGCTGAATTTCTTGAGTGTTTCAGAATTAAGCGAATCTTACTAATTGAATAGCTTCATAATTTTCAGAAAATCTTTTTAGAAACAACCTAAAATCTTTTATTTCATTTTAACACAGTTTAATCCAAACTGTTTTGAATCTGTTAAGAACCAGTATATTAGTTTCCTGAAAAACTACAGTTTCGCAATTTGCTAAGTTCACTGTTTATCAGTTAACTTTTCCACAAAACTAAATCTCTTACTGTTGTTGATTAAAGACTGTTTTCATACATTTAACAAAAGGTTCTTAATAAGTCAAGCTTGATAAATGTGGAGTTAATATGTTCTTCTTGTATGGTTAAGTTCTATTCTGTTTTTGTGCAGTTAACTAAATTGCTTCTGCACTTACATTTAAATTCTAATAAAATTGTTTGACTTATTGCATTGTACTGTAATTGGATTATATTCTGTTTACTGGTTCATTCTATTGTCTTGGTCAGTAAAGTCAATAAAGTTCCAGTTTATTAAACAACTTTGAATTTCTTAAAAGGTCAACTAGTTTTTGAAAAAGATTTTGAAATCCATTTCACCCCCCCTTTTGTATTTCAGCCAAAACAGTTTCTTTCAATTGTTATTTTCAGAAAGAAATTCAACATTTCAGGAAAGAGTTTGTTGGCAGATTGGTGACTCATGAGGATAACATTCATCGAACGAATGAACTGCCAAAGATTAATAGTTAATTCAAGTGTATATTATAAAGGAAACAATGTTGTTCTTTCGTGGGTCGATGTACATATTACATCTGTAATGGTATGAGTCTGAAGTTCATTTAAATGTTACTTAGTTGGTTTATAATGTTCGTTCATAATGAATTGGTTGTGAAATATTCTAAAGATTATATCCAACTTAAATAGTTCTGTCCAAAACTTGTACCCAACGAAATGCATACGTGCACATAGCGAACCACATACTTGTACATAGCGAACCACCTTGCTAAGGGTGGATGAATGAACAGGCAGGGGTTTAATATGGGTGTCAGACGTGTTAACGTAGCAAATAACTTACATATGCATAACGAACCAAATTGATAAGGATAGATGAATGCACAGGCAGAGGTTAAATATAGGTGTCAGATTTCTCAACGTGACAAACCACTTATACTAACTGAGCGAACCACATACAGAAGGATGGATGAATGGACATACAGGGGTTAAATATAGGTGTTGGTTGTATCAACGTGGCAAACCACTTATACTAACTGAGCGAACCATATATAGAAAGATAGATGACTGGACATACATGGGTTAAATATAGGTGCCGGACTTGTGAACGTGGCAAACCACTTATACTAACTGAGCGAACCACATACAGAAGGATGGATGAATGGACAGACAGGGGTTAAATATAGGTGTCGGACTTGTCAACATAGCAAACCACTTATACTAACTGAGCGAACCACATCGATAAGGTTGGATGATTGGACATACATGGGTTAAATATAGGTGTCAGACTTGTAAACGTGACAAACCACTTATATTAACTGAACGAACCATATACAGAAGGATGAATGAATGGACATGCAGGGGTTAAATATGGGTGTTGGTTGTGTCAACGTGGCAAACCACTTATACTAACTGAGCGAACCACATACAGAAGAATGGATGAATGGAGATGTAGGGGTTAAATATAGAAGTTGGTTGTGTCAATGTGGCAAGCCACTTATACTAACTGAGCGAACCACATACAGAAGGATGGATGAATGGATATGCATGGGTTTAATACGGGTTTTGGACTTGTGAACGTGACAAACCACTTATAGTTACATAGCGAACCACTATGATGTCAGGTCATTTACACTGGATATTTAGATGTTCGCAAAAACAAAGCATACAAACATGATACATTAATTTAGAAAATAACATTGAAATTGTCATTTTGATCGAATTGAAATGGTGGTGTCTAAAATTAATGTTTGACATCACTGAATATACTATGGCGACATTAAACACATGAAATTCGATCCCATGTCACTGTTATCCTTAGCCGTCATTGGCTGTGGGAGCTGCATCCGACATTTTCATGATGTTTGGATATGCAAATACACATTATGGTTAATGTGTATTCAATGTTCTGATTGACTGTCAAGGCACAATATGATGGTTGTTTACCTATTAATGGTTCTTCTATTAGGATTGGCTTCGAAGCACGCACCAGTTCGTCTGTGGGCTCACAACTATTACATCTGAAGACCTAAAAACCATATCATTTTACAAGATTGCAGTTGTTCGGGTGGGTCAGCATGGATTTATTTTATATATTAAGAACGTGTAAGAATATGAAATTACCTTCACAACGTTTCGTTGTGTTATATTTAAGTAGAAGTTCAACTTGTTTGTGTTGAACAAGTTCAACCTGTTTGGGCTGAACACAACAACCTAAAATCAAATAACTTATTCAATTAAAGCACAGATCACACCATTGGTCATAAGTAGGTTTAGGTAAAACATTACATTTTTAAGTATTAAGACACATCCAACTTCAATGTCACGACGACATTCAAGATGTTGGAGAACTTTCTTGTGCACACTAGCCTTCGTAGTTCTTGTTGGGTCCTGCATTGATTCAGAAAATAGTGTTGAAATAACTTCAATTCAGTGTTAAGTAAACGTACCAAATTCCCCACATGATGTACCTTAACCGTTATTGACAGGTCTCCAAAACCATTTGGTTTAACTGCCTTCACAACACAAGCCAATAAGGTTAAGTGTGTACCACCAGAAGACAATATAGTTTTAATGCTTGCCAATGTTGAAACATGGTCAACATTTTGTTCACTGAGCAATCTTGTATAAAAGAAGGTCAAATTATTTTATGCACAGTCAAACATTTTACAAAGTGTGTTAGCATGACATGACGATGGTTGTATGGATGTACCATGGAATTCGATAAACTTTTTCCTTGGTACTGAAATCACGATTGTTACTTTCCTCGTAGAAGCGTTTTAGGAACTCTTGTGTTGGTAGGGGTTGGGAACAGATGCGATTACCTAAAACGGCCTCAACGTTACCAGCTGGTCCTGGAATAACATTTGTTGTGGAGTTGCATCGACGAACATATGACTCGATGCCACTTGCATCAATGTCAGTGCTACCAAGTCAAGGATGTTTCGTAGCAATAGGAAAATCACCTTGAAAGTGAAGAGAACGCTTGAGATGAATGATGATGCTGGTGTGAGGTTGAACAAAAGTTTTGCATTGTTAGTACATCAGGTTGGAGGTTATGATAACCTTCAATTTGGGGGAGTGAGACATTAGAAATTATGTGTCTAAAGAAAGACACATCTGGGTAAAGAAGGTGATGGAAAAGCTTTGTTGAATCATTTCTCCCGTATGTGTCAATTAAATAAGGATTTCTTCTTTGAAATTGACATGGACCAAGACAAGCGCATCAGAAATATTTTTTGGGCAAATGCAAGAAGCAGGGCTGCCTGTCATGATTTTGGAGATGTATCGTTTGACACAACGTACCTAACCAACAAGTACGACATGCCATTCGCCCCATTTGTCGGGGTGAACCACCATGGACAATCAATTTTGTTGGGGTGTGGATTGTTGTCCTCAGAAAACACCACAACTTTTGTATGGCTATTCCAATGTTGGTTGTGATGTATGTCGAACAAGGCTCGGCAGGGCATTGTGACTGAACAATGCCAAGCAACAAAGAATGCCATTTTCATTATATTTTCGAATACATGCCATAGGTGGTGCTTATGGCACATTATGAAAAAAATACATGAAAAGTTATCTGGATATATTGAATACAAGGGAATTAAGAAGTCATTGAAAGGTGTAGTCTACGAGCCTAAACATGTTGTAGAATTTGAATCTGAATGGGCCAACTTCATATCAACCTTTGAGTTGTCTAGTAATGAATGATTAGGTTCCCTCTACGCGGATCGCGAACGATGGGTTCCTACTTTCTTGAAACATAGATTTTGAGCTGGGATGTCAACAACCCAAAGATCAGAGGGCACGAATGCCTTTTTTGACAGCTATATTAACCCCACCACAACCCTACAACAATTTGTCCATCAATATGACAAAGCTTTGACACACAAAGTGGAGAAGGAGAACGAGGCAGACTTTGCGTCGTTAAATACAATCATTCTATGTGGCTCACAATCTTTGATTGAACGACAGTTCCAAACTGCATACACTCATGCCAAATTCACAGAAGTTCAAACTAAATTCAGAGCTAAGATGAATTGTATTATTCAAAATTGTGTTGTCGAAGGAGATGCATGCATATATTAGGTGATGGAGGAGTCCATTAACAATCATCGCAGTCGTGAAAGTATTTTCAAAGTCAACTACAATCGAAACACCAATGATTTCAACTGCAATTGTCTATTGTTCGAGTTCAGGGGGATAATTTGCAGACATTCGCTAGTTGTACTTGCCCAAGAGAGGCAGCAGTGTGTATTACCAAAATATGTACTTCAAAGGTGGAGCAAGAATGTTCATAGAAAACATAGTTATATTAGAGCATCATTTAACGCAAAGGACAAACTGCTACATATTGAACGGTTTGATGCTCTATGTGAAAGGTTTTCCCAGATTGTTGAGATTGCCTGCGAAAAATATCAAACAACAAATTTATTATTTCGCCAATTGGAAGCCTTTGCCGAACGTCATTGTATTTCTGTACAACCAATTAGACAGTACTGCAGTGCTTCATATGCACCCACCAACACAGCCCATAACGACGAATATAGTAATGACAACTTAAACCATAATATACATAGCCCTGTCGCAGTTGGAAGAAAGGGAAGACCATGTTCAAGAAGATTAGAAGGCGCTTCTGAGAAACCTAAGAAGCGAAAGAAGGCAACCTATGTCAACCCAACAACTATTACACAAAATTCAGTAAGAATTACAGTTCCCCACGATGGTTTGAAATAGGTGTGCGAGGTACCATATAATTTGAATATATGCTAAATGAAACTGTTGTTTTACTTGTAGATAGATATGGATGATAACTGGACTCCACCACTTAATTCTAATGAATACGTTTCAACGGAGGAGAACATACCAACCACACAGTTTCCTTTATATAACGATTCAGTAAATGTTGCTAATAGATTTCAATTTCAAATTAAGCCAGTGTCTTGTGTTTTTTACTTGCACGACTTAATTTTGAATTGTTCCGTTGACCTTGTCCAAACAGAACACAAATGTTGAATGTGGTGGCTTTGTATCATTGCTGACATCGCTGGGCGCAACTGGATCAAACACACAGGACCCTACCAATGACGTTTTGAATTTGAACAATTGAATACCCTGACAGTAATTGACAGTGACTTATGTTTACAGGCTGATCAACTTATTGGGTGTTGTTAATTTGGCTTGTTTCAACTTAGACATGTGTGTATGTATGATATGGCTTATTAAGTTAACGACATGGGGAACCTGCTAAACATCATCAATCACTTGTATAAACCTGCTAAACCAATTACATAAACATGGATAACCAGTTATATTAACATATGGTCAACCTGTGAAATAAACATGCTAAACCACTTACCTCAACATGGAAAACAATCAAGGTTAACGACTAGAATAAATATAGGTGTTGCTTGCGTCAACGTGGAAAACCACTTATATGTGCATAACGAACCACATTGATAAGGATGGTTGATTGGACATACAGGGGTTAAATGTATGTGTCCGACATGTGAACGTGGCAAACCACTTATACTAATTGAGCGAGCCACATACAGAAGGATGGATCAATGGACAGGCAGCGGTTAAATAAAGGTGTCAGACTTGTGAACGTGGCAAACCACTTATACTAACTGAGTGAACCACATCGATAAGGATGGATGAATGGACAGGCAGGGGTTAAATATAGGTGTCGGACTTTTCAACGTGGCAAACCACTTATACTAAGTGAGCGAACCACATACAGAAGGATGGATCAATAGATAGGCAGGGATTGAATATAGGTGTCGGACTTCTCAACGTGGCAAACCACTTATACTAACTGAGCGAACCACATACAGAAGGATGGATGAATGAAAATGTAGGGGTTTAATATGGGTGTTGGTTAATTCAACGTGGCAAACCACTTATAGTAACTGAGCGAACCACATACAGAAGGTTGGATGATTGGATATACATGGGTTAAATGTAGGTGTCGACCTTGTGAACATGGCAGACCACTTATACTAACTGAGCGAACCACATACAAAAGGATGGATGAATGGATATGCAGGGGTTTAATATAGGTGTCGGACTTGTGAACGTGGCAAACCACTTATATTAACTGAGTGAATCACATCGATAAGGATGGATGAATGGACAGGCAGGGGTTAAATATAGATGTCGGACTTCTCAACGTGGCAAACCACTTATACTAACTGAGCGAACCACATCGATAAAATTGATGAAAAATTACGTATAGCAATGTTGATAACCATTTGGTATAAAGATATGGTCAAAGACTTGGATAAACCAATTTCATAAACATGGTAAACCACTTACGTGAACATGGTAAACCAATTATATAAAGACATGGTAAAGCAGTTATCAGTTATGTTATTTGAGTTTAAGTGGTTAAAAGTCAATTGATTTGTGTTCCAAAAAATATATGTACATTTGTTACATTTGTACAAATCATGACTACATGCAAATAGTTTACACTAATGTGTAAAAATTAAAATGTCATTTGCCATATATCAGTGTGTTAATCTTGAATTTTGGAGAGAATCTCTGCTCGTTTAACATTATCCTCATGTAATATCCATTTGGCTACATATTCTTCTCTGAATGCCTACAATTGTTCCTGAAAATAAAAGACACCCCACGAACTTATTCACTGTGTTAATAAACCAACCAGAACAATGTTCACAATAACACAAATTTACAAACCGTAGTATATTGTGGCATGCTTTTGCACTGGTACCTTACACCCCGTCCAAACCTCCATGTATTTGATAACCATCATACTGCAATCAAAGCTGAAAATGGCCAATAACATTTATCGGTTCATTTCAATATGTCCTACACCGATGTATCATAAATGAACACTGCCAGGTGTAAACTGACCTGTTTGGTTGACGAGGGACGTTATGCTTAATGAGTTTTAAATGAACTGGTTTTTCCAACTCAAAGTGCTTAGCCACACCGAATAGGTGTTCCAAACGGTATGTCTGTGACCATTATGAATTGACGTTAATAACACATTCCACGTAGTTAATAACTACTTTCAACCGTAAATCATTTAACCTAGACGAAAGGATGATGAACTTACAATTGCCTTGTGAATTTGCTTGCGGATTTGATTAATGTGTCCCAAGGAGTCTAGGACATACAACTCTCTGGTGGCACAATTCACAGCATAACACCACCAGTGATCATCGACAACTCGTTGAATATTTTGCAATCTAAACATATTAAGCACTTGCAAATTGGGTAGTCAGAACATTCTGAAGATTCATCATCCCATCTGAGTAATATAATTCGTAGTCCTTGTATTCCCAAACCCTTCTTTTGGGTGTTTTGCCATTAATCTTCCTTTTACGGTTATTCATGTCCTCAATGACAGTAGACTACAAGAAGTGTACATTCATTAGGTTGTCTTAGACCAAACTTAGAATAAGTACATATAGAACGTATTTAACATACCCCAAAAAATGGATTCAAGCATATTCGTTTGATGGCACCTTCATTTTTCACTTGGTCATACATGAACATGTTGCACACAAATAACATAACCTAAAAAAATTTTATCAAATTAAACAATTAGTGAAGTTTTGAATTTCCTTGTTACATTAAGTGTGACAAAGTTGCGGCAGGGCTTACCAAATTATCAACTTTCCCCTTTGGGGCAAAGGACATAAGATTGGACTTTGTAACCATGTGGTTATCAATTTGCACAAGAACCTTACAAAAACCACCAGATTTGATGAACTATCCATTGTAATTCCTAACTAACAACAACATTAGCTAACCATTTTTTGAACTGAAATAACTATAATGAACACACCTGCTATCTTCATAATGTGTAGATGTGACAACTCTGTAGACTTTGCCATTGTCAACAACCGACATGACGGGGCCAACATTAGGCTCATCCCTATTAAGACTGACCTGCCCACCAGGCTCAGCCCTCTCAAGAGTCACATGCCTTTGGCCAACAGTAGGGTCGGGCCTCTAAGGAGTAACCTACCCTTGCACGACATCAGGCTCAGCCCTGACCATAGTGCCCTCCACCTGCACAACATCAGTACCATTGGGCCTATCAGGAATGACTTGCCCTAGCACAAAATCAGGCTCAACCCTGACCAGAGTGACCTCCATCGGCACAACATCAGTAGCATCGGGCCTATCACGAATGACTTGCCCTTGCACAACATCAGGCTCAGCCCTGACCGGAGTGACCTCCCTATGCACAACATCAGGCTCAACCTGACCAGAGTGACCTCCCTCTACATAACATCAGGCTCAGCCCTGAGTACAACGACCTCCCTCTAGCCATCAGTAGGATCAGGCCTCTCAAGAGTCATCTTAGCCTGCACAACATCAGGCTCAATCCTGACTGGAGTGACCTCCCTATGTACAACATCAATAGGATCGGGCCTCGCAGGAGGGACGTCTCCCTCAACAACATCATGCTCAGACCTGACCAAAGGGACCTCCCTCTTCCCATCACTGGGCTGAGCCCTGACCAGAGTGATCAGCTTTTGTCCATCAATACCCTCAGCCCTCATCGGGGTTGTATGACTCTGCCCATCAATGCGTTGAGGACTAACAAGACTAGCTTGTCTTTCAGGACTCACTTGATGCTCGAATTGCATCTTGTGGGGGATGTTATCTGGTCTAATGAATGATGCTCCCGTAAAAGTATGTTGTGGATAACTAGTCAACAGTAACTGAATCTGGCTAACCTTCTCCTCAAGGGTAGCAATTCGGTCGTGATTTGCCATCAATGTCCTTGTGGCCCCAGCAATTTTGTCGGATATTGTCTCTTCCATATTATCAGATGATGCACCATGTTCGTCGTCTATGCCCTTTGGACTTGGGGGTGGTGCACAACACCTCAGTGCCTCGCACACTATATCAATTTTGTTTTCTTCCTCCCCAAGTTTCCAATCGAAGACAATCTACACAAGTTGTATCCCATCATTGTTGGAAATAAAAAAACAGAATGTATTCCAATAACTTATGAAATCAATAAACCATAACTAATACCTGGTTTGTTTTAAAAGCAGAACATATATTCGAAGACCTCATAGTAATGGGATGACATCCAAGCATTCTTGGAAATTGTGAACTGCATCCCAATCCTACATGTTGTCCTGCCCATAACTGTTTCAAACAAACACATGGTTTGTAAAACAAACATACGAACAATAATTTACATTGTAAAATGATTAATACTAACCTGCAAGACAACAACACAGCCCGACAAATTAACAGCAACTGTGTTCTGCTGTTGGTTGTACAATACGGCAGCTCTGTTCAAACTTTGAATCAAAAAATTGTGAACGGCTGGCCCCAGTTATACATATTTAAATTATGTACATTTTGGAGTAAATGAAAAGGAAATACATTAATAGTTATCGAAGACCGGGAAAATAAAACGTTCCAAGTGCAAGTATTATATACAGTCTACAGAAGTCTTCAACGTTTTCATCTTTCTTTACATCAGAATCACGCAACTTTGCAAGCACAAAATTTGCGGTAATTTCACTTCCATTGAACAGGCGGTTCATGAAAGCAGTATCACCATATTCAAGGGTAACCTCCTCGCCAGTTACACCCAACCCCAACGTCATGCATACATCAAATAGAGAAAATGGGACTAAAAATTCCCTGATCTGGAAACACTGGTCTGCACTACTGCACTTGCTAATCAGTTTCCGCAAAATAACAGAGGAAATATGCAGTGGTTGTTCCAAGCGCAAGAGCCATTTGAATGGAGTTGTCTCCATCATCTCCCTTTGAATTGGGAACATCTAACGATTAATGTCAATGATAGCATCGGTGTGGAGTTTGTGCCTGACTCTCAACTGTTAATACAAATCAACAAACAGATTACAATGTTTTCACACTTAGAGCATAAACTATGAAATAAAATTTCACAAATCACTAACCTTTGATTCTCCCTGATCTCCAACAGAGGACTTTTTGGGAGCCATATATGTATAGGAAGGAAACTGGTACCCAAGAAAAGTATCCCATTACTCAGATATTGAAAAGTACAGTGACAAACAAAATACTTAATGTGTTACTCAACAACACAAGTAATACAATTTGTAAGTGTCTTTCGCATACACACACTTGCAACAAATGGAAACCAACACACTGCCAAGGCAACTTCTTTCGCATACACAGACGTAGAATAATAACTGGTTCACTATGTTAAAATAAGTGGTTCAATGACGAATTATTTCTAATATACACATGTGTATAACACATGCAAAGACCTCCATGTCAAACCCGCAACCCAAGTGATTCACTATGTTAACCTAAGTGGTTTAATGACGTAAGTGGTTCGCATACAAACACGTATAACACATACAAACATACAATGTGCCCCAGACAGGTAAGTATCACACATGGAAACTAGTAATGTTAAACCCACAACAAAATATCTTCTTTTCTGACCTAAGTTGTTAACTGTCACCGACAAAGTTTAACGATAAAGGCATGAACAAATATACAAACCAACAACATAACTCAACACTAAAACATTGTGTACATCATTCAAATCATTGCTTTCGATGAACCCTAAAACGTACATTGTTTGACGCAGGACGAGCGAGTGATACACCTTCTAGCAGTGAACTCCAGCTTCCGACGTTGATTACCGTACACGACCGTCAAACGAAAATACGAAAGGGTTAAGAAGCAATGAAAATGTTGCAGAGAAGCAAACCACTGAGTTTCCAAACCGAGCTATTTGATGTTGTCTAACCTTAGAGATGTCTTCCAGAACGCAGTGCAATGATGGGACTACCCACTTTCAGCCGTCATTTTCAACAGGAAATTTGGCATACAAAATGTCTCCTCTACCCTTGCAAGGCGACAAAGCAAGACAACGTTCTCGCCAGTGGGAGGAGCTCAATATCAGACTGGTTCTTTGTGTTCAAATAAGTGGTTCTCTGTGTACAAATAAGTGGTTTGCTGTGTTCACCAATGCGATTAAGGACATGTTCACACAAGTGGTTCTCTGTGTACAAATAAGTGGTTTGTTGTGTTCACCAATGCGATCAAGGACATGTTCACACAAGTGGTTCTCTATGTACAAATAAGTGGTTTGTTGTGTTCACCAATGCGATCAAGGACATGTTCACACAAGTGGTTCTCTGTGTATAAATAAGTGGTTTGTTGTGTACAAATAAGTGGTTTACTGTGTTCACCAATGCGATCAAGGACATGTTAACACAATTGGTTCTCTGTGTTCAAATAAGTAGTTCTGTATGTACAAATAAGTGGTTTGCTGTGTTCACCAATGCTATCAAGGACATGTTCACACAATTGGTTCTCTGTGTTCAAATAAGTGGTTCTCTGTGTAAAAATAAGTGGTTTGTTGTGTTCACCAATGCGATCAAGCAAATGTTCACACAACTGGTTCTCCACGTTCAAATAAGTGGTTCTCTGTGTACGAATAAGTGGTTTGCTGTCAACAGCTAAGTTTGAAAGCGTATTACTGAAATTGGAGTGGTTAGGTATGTTCACTTATATGGTTTTCCATGGTCACAATACAAACAAACACCCATATGTAGTATCGGATTTCGAATACTTCAACCGCATGAAGTTTGTTAACCAATCCAAATCTTGTAAATGTGCGAACAATTTCTTACAGGTGTTCAACCTTGGAAAAACATAACACTGAAATCGTAGTTTTGTACATCATTTGAACATCAAATAAACCACAAATATGTTAATTCTTCTTTTGGAATTAAAAAAGTATCATTACATAACATAACAATACTAGGAAGTTGTCCTCAAACATTAACCAATTACTTGTTCGTTGTGGTCAAACCTTACCTTACAAAAGGAGAACATAACAATACCATAAATTTGTCCTCATACATTAACCAAGTAATTGTTCAGCTTACAAAAGGAGTTCTTGTAATGCCGCTACGTGCGCGCTTCCTTGGTTTCAGCTTCAGCCAACGGTACATGCTACCTTGTACACGTTGACCCGTATCATTCTGAACAATCTTATCTGCTTTGGATGCATCCGATGATTGAAGAGTAACAGGGTAATGAACAGAGGCAGGATCCACAGTGGTATCTTCAGTATTCTGGTCACTTTGTATTAATTTTTGTTTCTGGTTTACAAATTAGTTAGCTCCAGAACCTGACTCTCTAGATTAAGAATCCGTTCTTCTTTTCTGCAACAACACGCAACAATTTTGTCTTTCTGTCAATCAGTTCGCTCAAATTGGACTGCTTCTTTGGATGATGCTTAACTTCAGAAAGTGATGGATGCAAGGCTTCCCTCACAATGTTAATCATCAACTCTTCACTGGACAGTGCTAAATCATGAATGACCTGATAATCACAACAATAACCAGAATTGAAAAATTTTGCACAATAATTGTGAATTCATATATCTGCCCATAGGTATTACTAACCAAATTTCTTTCGATGCCACTTCAATTTGTCTCGAACCAACCTTCACATCCTGCCAATGAAGAATGCGATGGAATTTTTGCCTCCTTAGATCTCCCTTTTTACTTGAAGACAACAGATACTCCAAAGCCCATATTTGTAATGCAATAAAAAAAAAAACTACCATCCATCAGCAACAAAACTACAGCAATTGACAAATCATAAATGAGTTTTTGTCCAGCCATTTCATTGGAATTACCTGCAACACATATGCACAGCCCCCAATATATGTATGTCCAACTCCATCATCGGCCTGCAACGAAGTCGATGTTTGATACAAACTTTGCACTAGAAATTGGAACACAGTTGTTCCCCAATTATAATTACAGAGTTCCCCTAACTCATCTACAATACTAAATAAACCACCAAAAACAGTCCCACTCACAGTCAGTAATAAGAACTCACTCAGCCCTAACAATACGTACAGTTTACAGAAGCATCAACATTTACGTCATTTTGCCTTTTCTGAAGCTCATCAAATATCATCTTCACATAAACATGTGTAGAAGGAAATAACCTCCTAATAGGGGAATCCTGTGATTCCCTTTGAAGATCAACCATACATCCACCAATTCTAAGACCCAATAGTACACAAACGTCTAGAGTTGTAAAGGAAACCAAGTCAGACCTTATCATAAAACCAAGTTCAGCTAAGTGGTTCGCTGTGTGTAATTTTGGAACACACACATGTGTCTCAGGGTGGGAAGACCAAGTGGTTAGCCCACTTCAGCTAAGTGGTTCGCTGTGTGTAATTTTTGGAACACACACGTGTCTCAAGGGTGAGAACACTAAGTGGATAGCCCAGTTCAGCTAAGTGGTTCGCTGTGTGCAATTTTGGAACACACACTTGTCTCAGGGGTGGGAACACTAAGTGGTTAGCCAAGTTCAGCTAAGTGGTTCGCTGTGTGTAATTTTGGAACACACACATTTGTCTCAGGGGTGGAAGGACTAAGTGGTTAGCCCAGTTTAGCTAAGTGGTTCACTGTGTGTAATTTTGGAACACACACGTCTTAGGGGCAGAAAGACTAAGTGGTTAGCCCAGGGTCACCTAAGTGGTTCGTTGGGTACAAATTTGGAACACTCACACGTCTTGGGGGCAGAAAGACTAAGTGGATAGCCCAGGTCACCTAAGTGGTTCGCTGGGTACAATTTTGGAACACTCACACGTCTTGCGGGCAGAAAGACTAAGTGGTTAGCCCAGGTCACCTAAGTGGTTCGCTGCGTGTAATTTTGGAACACGTCTTGGGGGCAGAAAGACTAATTGGTTAGCCTAGGTCACCTAAGTGGTTTGCTGGGTATAATTTTGGAACACTCAAACGTCTTGGGCGCAGAAAGACTAAGTGGTTAGCCAAGGTCACCTAAGTGGTTCGCCGGGTACAATTTTGGAACACTCACATGTCTTGAGGGCAGAAAGACTAAGTGGTTAGCCCAGGTCACCTAAGTGGTTCGTTGGGTACAATTTTGGAACACTCACACGTCTTAGGGCAGAAAGACTAATTGGTCAGCCTAGGTCACTTAAGTGGTTTGCTGGGTACAATTTTGGAACACTCACATGTCTTGGAGGAAGAAAGACTAAGTAGTTAGCCCAGATCACCTAATTGGTTCGTTGGGTACAATTTTTGAACACTCAGACGTCTTGGGGGCAGAAAGAGTACGTAGTTAGCCCAGGTCACCTAAGTGGTTCGCTGGGTACAATTTTGGAACACTCACACGTCTTGGGGGCAGAAAGACTAAGTGGTTAGCCCAGGTCACCTAAGTGGTTCGCTGGGTATAATTTTGGAACACTCACACGTCTTGGGGGCAAAAAGACTAAGTGGTTAGCCCAGGTCACCTAAGTGGTTTGCTGGGTACAATTTTGGAACAGTCGCACGTCTTGGGGGAAAAAAGACTAAGTGGTTAGTCCAGGTCACCTAAGTGGTTCGCTGGGTACAATTTTGGAACACTCACACGTCTCGGGCACCGAAAGACTAAGTGGTTAGTCCTGGTCAACTAAGTGGTTAGTTGGGAATAAATTTCGAATCACACATGCCTCAGGTGGAATCAGTAAATGGTTGACTCTACTCACCAATGTCAATGGTTTAAATATTGAAGCATATAGTTGGATTTGTTATGGAATTACATGAAGGGTTGGAAGGACTACATTCTACTATAGCGCAAAAAATAACAAGGTTAAAATGAAAACCATGGCTTTTTAATTTTTTCAAACACACATACATCCCCTGCCTTCAAGTTACTATCCTTTGCAAAATCAGCCCAACAAGATTGCGGCAGCAAGTGTATGGTACCATTGAAAGTGTTCACCTCCCAACTTAATTTTTTCTTTAGGAATCCTAAGTGTTTCACTAAGTATAACTTTCGAGAACCCACAAGCAGCGAAACCTACTTAACAGAGTTAGTTTTTTTATTTATAAAGAAACAAGTTGGCATGAAAACTACACTTCAAATAGTAACACTACAAAATACCTGCTGAAATCTGGTTGGTCTGATTTTGTAAAGGACAATAACTTAAAAACAGGAAATGTATGTGTGTTTGAGAAAATTAAGAAGCCAGGAATTGCAATTTAGAGTTGTTATTTTCATGTTTGTACTTTATCACAGAAAATAACAAGGTTAAAATGAAAACCATGGCTTTTTAATTTTTTCAAACACACATACATCCCCTGCCTTTAAGTTACAGTCCTTTGCAAAATTAGTCCAACAAGATTGCAATAGCAACTGTATGGTACCATTGACAGTGAAGTTCAACTCCCAACTTAAATTTTTCTTTAGGAATCCTAAGTGTTCATTAAGTATGACTTCCGAGAACCCACAAGCAGCGAAACCTACTTAAAAGAGTTAATTTTTTGATTTCTAAAGAAACAAGTTGACATGAAAACTATACTTCAAATAATAACACTACAAAATACTTGCTGAAATCTGGTTGGTCTGATTTCTTAAAGAACAATAACTTGAAAAGAGGAAATGTATGTATGTTTGAGAAAATTAAGAAGCCAGGAATTGCAATTTAGAGTTGTTATTTTCATGTCTGTACTTTATCACAGAAAATAACAAGGTTAAAATGAAAACCATAGTTTTTTAATTTTTTTAAACACACATACATCCCCTGCCTTCAAGTTACAGTCCTTTGCAAAATCAGTCCAACAAGGTTGCAACAGCAACTGTATGGTACCATTGATAGTGAAGTTCACCTCCCAACATAATTTTTTTCTTTAGGAATCCTAAGTGTTTCACTAAGTATGACATCCGAAAACCCACAAGCAGCGAAACCTACTTAACAGAGTTAGTCTTTTGATTTCTAAAGAAACAAGTTGACATGAAAACTTCACTTCAAATAGTAACACTACAAAATACCTGCTGAAATCTGGTTGGTCTGATTTTGTAAAGGACTATAACTTGAAAACAGGAAATGTATGTGTGTTTGAGAAAATTAAAAAGCCACGAATTGCAATTTAGAGTTGTTATTTTAAGTGGTTAGTCCAGTTCAACTAAGTAGTTCGCTGTGTGTAATTTTGGAACATACACATGTGTCTCAGGGGTGGAAACTCTAAGTGGTTAGCCCAGTTCAGCTAAGTGGTTCGCTGTGTGTAATTTTGGAAAACACACATTTGTCTCTGGGGTGGAAACACTAAGTGGTTAGCCCAGTTCAGCTAAGTGGTTCGTTGTGTGTAATTTTGGAATACACACATGTGTCTCAAGGGTGGAAACACTAAGTGGTTAGCCCAGTTCAGCTAAATGGTTCGTTGTGTGTAATTTAGGAACACACACATGTGTCTCAGGGGTGGGAACACTAAATCGTTAGCCCAGTTCAGCTAAGTGGTTCGCTGGGCACAATTTTGGAACACACACATTTGTCCCAGGGGTAGAAACACTAAGTGATTAGTCCAATTCAGCTAAGTGGTTCGCTGTGCGTAATTTTGGAACACACATTTATCTCAGGGGTGGAAACACTAAGTGGTTAGCCTAGTTCAACTACGTGGTTAGCCCAGTTCAACTACGTGGTTCGCTGTGTGTAATTTTAGAACACACACATGTGTCTCAGGGGTGGAATCACTAACTGGTTAGCCCAGTTCAGCTAAGTAGTTCGCTGTGTGTAATTTTAGAACACACACATGTGTCTCAGGGGTGGAAGGGCTAAATGGTTAGCCCAATTCAGCTAAGTGGTTCGTTGGGCACAATTTTGGAACACACACACATGTCTGAGGGGTGGAAGAACTAAGTGGTTAGCCCAGTTCAGCTAAGTGGTTCGTTGTGTGTAATTTTGGAACACACACGTGTCTCAGGGATGGAAACACTAACCGGTTAACCTAGTTCAGCTAAGTGGTTCGCTGTGTGTAATTTTGGAACACATACATGTGTCTCAGGGGTGGGAACACTAAGTGGTTAGCTCAGTTCAGCTAAGTGGTTCGCTGAACACAATTTTGGAACACACACATTTGTCTCCAGGGTAGAAACACTAAGTGATTAGTCCAGTTTAGCTAAGTGGTTCACTGTGTGTAATTTTGGAATACACACATTTGTCTCGGGGGTGGAAACACTAAGTGGTTAGCCCAGTTCAACTAAGTGGTTCGTTGTGTGTAATTTTGGGACACACACATGTGTCTCTAGGGTGGAAACAGTAAGTGGTTAGCCCAGTTTAGCTAAGTGGTTCGCTGTGTGTAATTTTGGAACACACACATGTGTCTTAGGGGTGAAAGGACTAAGTGGTTAGCCTAGTTCAGCTAAGTGGTTCGTTGGGCACAATTTTGGAACACACACATGTCTCAGGAGTGGAAGGACTAAGTGGTTAGCCCAGTTCAGCTAAGTGGTTCGCTGGGCACAATTTTGGAACACTCACACGTCTTGGGGGCAAAAAGACTAAGTGGTTAGCCCAGGTTACCTAAGTGGTTCGCTGTGTAATTTTGAAACACATACAGGTCTTCAGTGTGGAAGGACTAAGTGGTTAGCCCAGTTCAGCTAAGTGGTTCGCTGTGTGTAATTTTGAAATACACATATGTGTCTCAGGGTGGAAACACTAAGTGGTTAGCCCAGTTTAGCTAAGTGGTTCGCTGGGCACAATTTTGGAACACACACAAGTCTCAGGGGTGGAAGGACTAAGTTGTTAGCCCAATTCAACTAAGTGGTTCGCTGGGCACAATTTTGGAACACACACACAGATCTCAGGGGTCGAAGGAGGACATTGGCTGGTGAAAGATGGAAACCAGCAACCCAGAACACAACAAGAAACCATTTCTTTCGCATACATGCATAACCAGCAAGCAAAACCAAACCATGTGAACAAACCTAAACCCTATACGAAGCAAAGTTTTACACCAGCAACCCAGAACATAGCAAGAAACCATGTTTTCCACATACATGCATAACCAGCAAGCAAAACCAAACCATGTGAACAAACCCTAAACCCTAAACGAAGCAAAGTTTGACACTAGCAACCCAGAACACACCAAGAAACCATTTTTTTCGCATACATGCATAACCAGCAAGTAAAAGCAAACCATGTGAACAAAGCCTAGACCCTAAACGAAGCAAAGTTTGATACCAGCAACCCAGAACACAGCAAGAACCCATTTTTCGCATACATGCATAACCATCAAGCAAAAGCAAATCATATGAACAAACCCTAAATCCTAAACGAAGCAAACATCGACACCAGCAACCCAGATTACAACAAGAAACCATTTTTTGCATACATGCATAACCAGCAAGCAAAACCAAATCATATGAACAAACCCTAAACCCTAATCGAAATAAACATCGACACCCAGTAAGCATGTTTCACACCAAAAATGGTTTCAATTTAGGGTCAATACCACCAAAGCGAATGCTGGAGCTTCGATTCACAAGTAGGAAACACCACAGCAACGGTGGATTGACGGCCGGACAACGAACGTGACGGTGGACCTTCGCGAATCTTGCTGTTTTTCTCTGTTCTCTCTCCTTCAGCACACGCGGGGTAATGAGTGCAATGAAGAATCAGATCTGCTTTTCCCTCTCAAATTGCCCTGCATTTTCAGAAGACAAATGACAAAAAATACCCTTGCAAAAAGACAAAGGTAAACCACGTAAGCCAAAATAAATGCAAATTTCTCTTTCATTGTCACGCGGGATTGCACATGACACGTTAGAGTGTCAAACAGGAGTAAGTGTAAAAACAGTGTCAAAGTAACATTTTCCTCCAGAAAATTCATCCACAACACGAAGTTCAGTAATCTTACATAGTTTATATATCAATTTGAGTCCAGCCAATTTTGCATAGGACATCGGCTACATCAACAATTAAGAGAAAAACAAATATCGATTATCTCAAAAACTCCACAGAAGAGCTATCAATTCAAAATTCATTACACGAAAAACAAGCATTTATCGATTACCTAAGGAACTAACATGACGCCGACAGTTATTCCGGCCATGAGATCGACCTGGAAATACTCTGCCATTTGTAAATGCGAATCCAGCAAAGGTAAGGGAGGAAGAAATCGAGCCACTCGAGCCACATCATTTGCCCAAGCCTCGTGGTCCACCTCGCAAAGGCGACATTTGGCGGCGGCATCGAGGACGAGGTGGCAGTCAGATGCTGAAGAGGAATTATCCTGATAGGAAGTGCGGTGGTGGTGGAGGACGACATGGTTAAGGAAGCTATGGCGGAGAGATCGTAGAAACTTGGTCATTGATTTGAGATTTGGTCCTCTTCTCAAATCGCAGTTGCAAATTGTCGTTGAGGACTTTGACAATTGATTCAATGTTTGGAATTTAAAAATCAAATACTTACTAAAGAAGAAGGAAGCATCTGAAAGTGAGCATGAGGCCAAAGAAGAGAAAAAGCGGAATCAAAGAATGGACGCGAAATAGAAAATAATTAAAAGGAAACTTAAAATAATTAAAACGCAACTAAAAATAAAACATCGATATTTACATGCGATTTTGATAAAACCGCTAAGACTTACATGAGTTTTGAGAAACCTCCGTTAAGTGTATGTTTTCTGAAAGTTATTATAACCTCCAATAATAAACCTATGTTAAAATTAAGATATTTTGTAGTGTACGATGTAGATATGACTGTAAACAAAAAAAAAATATTACAAGGATGTGAATTTAGTTATAATGTAGAAATTATGAAACAAACTAAGGAGTTTAATTATATTAATTGAAGTCGCTTCATAATTGTACGAATTAAACATTAAATTGATGCATTGAAGTTGTATAGACTAGCATAAAGTGAACTTTAAGTCTAAATTAACCTTACATAACCGGCTTGTAAGCTGAGGTTTATACCTACTTATAAACTATTGAAAGACCTCATCTCTAGTTGATGTGGAATCTCCAACACACTATGTCATGCCAAGGCTTTTCAATTTGAGTGTGAAACTTACATGTAAGAGTGGTCCGATAGCGGCCCAATAGGTCCAATAACCTTGCTAGGATAGACTCTAATACCATATCAAGAAGTGGACTTTAAGCCTAACTAAACTTTACGAAACTGGCTTATAAGGTTGAGTTATGCTTAAAGTCCACTTCTTGATAGTGTTACGACTTTAGTTTAATTTTTGAATAATGATATTTTGACACTTTTACGTGTCAATACATTCATATAACACTCTATGTGTCACAAAAAAAAATATTTCACCCATGGCTACCATGAGTGGCTAATTCTTATTTTTCTTGGGATTGAATGTAGTTTATCAAGCTTGGATGTATTCTGGATATATTTATATATGATAGATTGTCTATGTGTTGTTGGTATTCTCGTTTTACACTTAATGCTAATTCATATTTACTCATATAGACTCTTGAACTGGAATCTTGGAATTGACTGGGAAGTATTTTCAAGAATCTGACTTAAACGTGAATGCTCAATGTTGTTTGATGCCAGGAATGGATCCCACTGTTTTGACTGTGTTTTACAACTGCTCTTAATGTTGGTTAAGTTGTTAGATAATTGTGGAATCGGTATTTAGTGAACTAACTTATGACTTTCACGAATGAGGAATCAGGTTGAATGACTCTTATTTGTGTAGAAACAACACATAGTATTATGTGACATAAATCTTTTATAACCCATAATACAAAAGAGTAAGGTAAGTGAAGTTCAATCCTAAGTTATCTTACTAGATTTTCAAGCAACTTTAATACGCCATTCACTGTTTACACCTGCATATGGTTTTCTTATTTTTATGGCTCATTACAACATTCATTGTAAAATCTTTTTATACTCAACAAGCATTGCACTATAAAAGTTTAAGCTAATACTATTCCTCGTGGATTCGACACTCTTACTTCATACATTATATTACTTTTGACTTGGTACACTTGCCGAAACAAGTCAACAATTCTTCACAAGTCTTCACTAAAACACCTAAAGTAAAGAATCTACTACAACACAAATCATCTTCTAAAGTCTACAAAAATTATCAAATCGACCAATTAGATGGTCTATGTAAAATTTTAACTATGAAATGCAGCTTTTATACGAAATTTATTTTAAGCTTTATTTATTCTTGAAAATGCAAAGTTATACTAAAACTAGCAAATAAGAACAAAAGAAACGTCAAAGAGATGCAATTAGTCTAGAAAAGAATAAAGAAAATAGGAGTTATCATCAAAAATGTGTTTCAAACAACAATGTTAAGAAGAATTTCAATCAAATTGGACTATGAATCAATTAATGGTAGTCTCCTCACAATACGTGTTTCACTCTTTCTCTCAATAGGTTTAGTATTCCCACTTACCACATCATGATGATAAGCATTACCATAGGCTTGGAAAACATCTAAATTCCACTACTAATTCCACATACAACTCAAGATCAAAAGGACCTTTTCTATAGCTTGTAATATGGTATGGGTGAAAGTAGGATAATTGAAAGGATCCAAGACTCAATCACAAGGAAAAATTAAGGAAATATGGGGAACTAGTTTCCAAGAATGAGTAAGAAACTACCTCTTTTGCTTAAGATCAAAATTCTCCTTCACTTTTTCTATTTTTCTTCATGTTTGTTCTTTCTTGCAAACAAGTTTGTTGGATTCATTCTTGCAAACTGGTTCGTCCAGTTTACAAGCTTGAATACCCACTTCTTTCTCATAAATCTTGTTAATTGTTTAGAGATTGCGAAAAGCCTTAACCTTTTTCAAAGACGTGTATCTCGACATCTCCCTTAGAAGTTCCATCTTAGTACAAGGGTAAGTCGCATTGCGAGTAGCCATTTATGCAAAACAAAAATTGTAGACCTAGAAACTCAAAATGAAACCTAACAAAACCAAAAAAATACAAACTCGACAATAAAACCCAAAGAAAACATAGACAAACCCAGAACAATCAACAAAAGCGAAAGACAATTTAAAAGAAGGGGAAAAGTGAAAGGGCAACTCAATTAAACAAGTGAAAGCAAGGCAAGAACAATGGCTATTTGAGGATACGAGTCGCACGATGCTATAAGAAGAAAAAAAGGGAAAATGAAGCGTAAGACCTTATGTATTAAATCATATAAAACGATGCCAAACGAAATGACAAAACAAAGAGAAAGGCAGTTTAAACCCACCAATCCAATGCACCAATCAAAGTGTCACACGTGTAAAGGAATTTGAACAACTGCGAAGTCCTCAAATGATGTGATGAAATAATTCTGAAAGATGTGACGTTTGAGAAACCTAGAGGATGGCTCTAAAATAGTGTTTTAAGTTTTTTCATTCTATTTGGCTCAAGACTAAGAGACTGTGTACCGTCCTAGATTTACAAGAAAGGTCATGGCTGTCTATATACGTTTTTAAGCATTTTCGCCCTATTCGGCTTAAGGTTGGGAGGTAATGTACCATCTCAAACCTGGGAGGACAACTATGGTTGCCCAAATATGTACTAAAAGGTACATCTCAATGTAATGCTCAAAACTAAGGCCTACAAGCCAAGTAAGAGAACGTGTCCCTTGAGGCGATGTATCCATAGACTACATGTCACCTGTTAGGTGATAAGTGTCTCGATTATAAGCGTCTCTTTCAGACCTATTGAGGTTGGCAGAAATGACAATTCTATTACCAGAATCTTAGAAGCTTGAGCAACAATTAAAGTAATTAAACCCTCAGATAAATTGATCCTATAAACATTAATAAAGAGAGAAGAACTTCTTTTAAATAAGAAAGATCTAAGATGACATCACACTTAAACTTATTGGTTTAGGATCACTACATTGAATCTATATAATAATAATTAAAATGAATTCATATAAAAGTAATAATATAATCATAAATAATTATTATAATAATAAAATATTAAAATAATAAAATTAAAGACTGATAATAGAAATAAAAATAAATAAAAATACTAATAATTAAATAAATTTATAAAATAATGATATAAATAATAATAATTTTATTTTAATTTTAATTTTATTTTATGAAAGTATTTTTTTCTAAATTTTTAGATATATTGGCACTGTTAGGTAATTTGTATTTTTTTTTTTTCAATCAAACTTGTAAAAGAATAATGTTTTGAACTACAGTGAGTGATATGTATAAATAACTTAGGGTCTATTTGTTTCCCGGATGAAAACTTTGCTAGCGACGAAATGGATGAAAAGATAAATAAATAATATAAAATTATAAAAAAAAAAAGTTGAGACCTAAAACTTTCCGCTTACTAAAGCAAAAAAAAGTTTATTTTTTTAATTAAAATATCTTTTATAAATAATTATAATAATACGTATAATTGATTATGTTAGAAAACGTAATCGATATTATATATATATATATATATATATATTGATTATGTTTTTAACGTAATCGATTACGTATTAATATTTATAATTATATATTAATTTATTACATAATATAATAATAAATAATATTTAAAAATAAATATTATATATATTTTTATAATAAAAGTGTTATATAATATTATTAGTAAAATAATTAACGTAATATAAATATAGTTGTAATTTAATTAAAAATATAAATATTTAAAATGAAAATAATTTATATGATAATAATTTTCTTTTATTAGGAAATAATAATTAAATTTAAATATTTTATTAAAATTATTTAAAAAATTTAATTTTATATTTTAAAATATTAATCTTTTAGTCAATAAATTAATATATTTTATAATAAATTAAATTTATTTTAAAAAAATTATAAAGTTAATATTTTCATAAATTTTTTAAAATATTAGTAATTATATTAAATAAATTAATTAAATTTTATTTTTAATTTTAAAAATAAATTTATAATTTATTATTTTAAATATTATTATATCTATCACATGTTTTTCATTTTCATTATTTTTTTTCACTCTCTAAAAGCATTTGGACTCTCTCTAATCTTCTCGTTCACTATTTTAAGTGTCTCCACTTTTCAAGTCAATTTTTATTACTTTTTACACCCCTACATTTTTAAGTCACACCCCTACAATTGGGTCAAATAATCGAATTATCCTATCCACTTCTTCCTCACATTCCTCACATGTAGCCCACCACCACCGCCAATACCATTGTACCATCACCAACTTAGAAGCCGAGAAAGAAAATGCTACAAAACAATCTCTTTTTGAAAATGTTCTTTCTAAGAACACATTTTTCATATATTTCAAAATCATTCCTTAAGGTATTATATATAGTCTAGAAATTCTTTTTTTAAATACATTCTACAAATTTTATTATAAAAATCTTATCCTATGATGAAAAACATTTTCCAAAATATATTTCATAAATTCCTAAAAATATGTTCTGGAAAAATTTCCAAAATAAGTAATTTGAAAATTACTTTAAAAAAATGATAAAATAGTACATTTTCAAAATTGTTGTGTGCAGGTTAAAATTGAGGGGTACAGGAAGCAATTTTCAGACTTCTAGCAACCTAAATAAGATCGAATAAATACGCTTTTCCAAGAGCATGCCAAGTCTGGTCAATAAACAAGAAACAGCAGCGGAATGAATAAAAATGAATGCTGCCACCATCACCTTTTTGTTCATCTCTAAAACATCTCTAGAGGACTAAAAACAAAATAGATGAACAAAAATGAATTGAATCTGTCTACCAAATCTGTAAATCGGATATTAAGTAAATAATTACAAATTAAAAATAATGAAACTATCTTCTACTTATTCTTGGAATGTAGCTCCTTATCTACTCTTAATTTGACCTAAGCAATTTCTGATCATCATGAATGGAGGCAGCTTCACCTCAAAAAACTTGTGACAACTCATCTCGCAAGATTTCGGGTGAGTAAATAGTTATTATACTCGTGTCATTATGTAGATGATACAGCTTCTATGGCGCTGCCTAAGGGCCATGCAGCTTCAACAAGAGCATCGTGGTATTTAACTTTTTTCACTAACGTGATCTGTTGCCATGGATCTAGGCCTGCCAAAACAAGAATCCAGTTAGTGAGGAAGATAATAATATTCTCAAGATTTTGCAGAAAGATTGACCCAAAAAAAAGAAAAAGATTTGGCAGAAAGCATCATTGTCATGAATAACTGTTCCAACACCATTACAAAAACCTACCGAATCCAACAACAAGCAATGTATACTGGTATAAGAGATCCATGCATAAATATGGACGGTTCCCTTCCTCAACACGTGGATAAAAGGATTTGACATCTTCAAGCTTTGTTCGACAAGCTTGCTTAGATGCAGCCTCGAAATCCACCGGACGAACCTTCACAACGGGTGAGTTTGGGTCGGCAAAACCAGCCTGTGAATAAATAAAATTATTAGCATGGCAAAGTAGCGTTAATGAAGGGATTAATATCAGAATTTGGTCCAAGGGTGAATAAAATAATCAATACCTCAGCTGCCCGGTCAAAGAAAAATGAGGCAACAAAAAGATTTTTCTGTCCATCACCCCCACCACCATTCCATATCCCACCAAAAGTGCACTTCATATGTGTACATTTTGACTCGTTAACCTTGAGCGCCTTAAGAGCTATGCTTTTGCATTCATTCAAGCTTGCACCAGAAGGATAGGATGAAGCCTTAAACGACTTTCCTCCATAATTGTAAGATCCTTAGGATGTTTTAAAATAAAACTTATTATTGCCATAAAAATAGAACCAAGCATGCAGAAAACCGAAATAATATTCACCGTTAAAGCCATCTAAGATGCAAGGGTTTCCAAAATCATCTGAAACCTTTAAAATCTTCGCACGAGCTGCTAGTAAACCATAGCCCAAGTAACTGAAAGCAAAATGCTAAAACCTATTGACCATGAAGATGGAATTGTATTACAGAATATCTATCTATCTGAAAATCATGGTAAAGACTACAGAGGTGGGCCCTCCCAGATCCCGTAAAACATAACATCTCAAAATGGCATGTCAAGAGCAAGAAGAAAAACCTGTGAACATAGAGGTAATATTTCCTTCCCCTAAGGAACATCTCCTTGACATATGGGTCCTCTCCAACTGATATATTTGGAGCCTCGGCAGCATCTGTTTCTGAGATGGCATATGCCATCTGAACAGATCCACCTCCAAGATCAACTACCCCAACTGTCTCTGAATAATCTCTTCCTAAGTTTCCCAGTAGATAGTTGATAGTCACCTAAATAAAACAGAATGCAAGACTAACAAAATACTGTAGAGGAGAGTGTACGTAACGTAACATCTTAACTTAATTTCAATTCTGCTTAAACTTGATCTTAAAAATTTTAGTCACTTTTGAACCATGCCAATGTTTTCTAGCAGTGTATAATTTTAGTTTCTATGAAATGGTATCTAAGCAGATCATATATTACGAACTTGAAATAACAGGTTAGAACTCAAGCTTTCCAGGATCCCAAAATTAGCATTCATCAAGTATTCTATATTGTATTTCCAACATGTCTGATACATGTAAGCATTGCTCCCATAACTCTTCAAATAAAGAAAAAAAGCTATCAATAAAAAATTGTGTAAAGCAGTTGACAGCCAACGTTGAACTTTGTCAAATCTTTACGATACAGACAGATGATGTGACGTGATTATGTATATGTGGAGTCATTATACATGAATAAAATGTATGGTGTAATAGTGTCGATTGCAAGACCACTTCATTGGCATCCTAGTGTAGTTTAAAATAAGAAAGGATTTGCACATCTTTGTGAACATGCACGGGCAAAGAAGCTAGTTTATGATATTGATTCATTCAGAGCTCAGAAACTAGAATTAGCACTTACAGGAAAATTAATGGAAATATTTAGCACCCTGATTAGGAGGAAAATTAACTGTTAGTGCTTAAAAGAATATGTAGGAGAAAAGGCTAGGGAAACGCATACTATGTTTTAAACCCTTGGTACAAAAGCAAAGCAAGATCCAGAAATGTTATACTATAAAGCATTTGATTATAATATAAAATGCATGCATAAAAGAAAAGTAGCAATGCTTTCGACTGTTAACAATCCAACAGAGTCATATGTATCTTGTGTAAATTGCAGGTATATCTCCGGACTCTCAGACTTCAGTAACTGGACTCAATTATTATTATATAACAAACCAACAAAATAATAGCAAAATAGAAAGAGATGGAAAAAGGAGGAAAAATAAATTTTGCATTTCTAGTTAATGTGTCTCAATTATTGCATCATATCATCACTCCATTACTGATATAATAGTCAGAGTACATTCGGCCCACTACTTACAGAGTTCACACCCAAACTCGTTTGGACACTATAATAACCCCTAAATCAAGTATGCTAAATAAGGGACAGTATTAACTACGGATATGTCTGGACAAGATTCTCCGTAAGTTTATCCTGGAGGGAACAGAACGAAATACATTTTTCTATAAATTAAATTTAGCTTATACACAAATTAAAAAAAGAAACTAGAAATGTTATACAAGAAAACTTTTACAAATTAATTTATGCGTAAACTAATTTTTAGTTTATGGAGAAATTCATTCTATTTCTTCTTATTTTTCTCTCCTAAAAGTACTTGTAGAAAAGTGTGTCCATACAGGCACAGTGTCATTCAAGTTAATAAACCTACTAACAGAATCTTTGACAAAAAAATACATATAATATTAAAGTAAAAACAGCACATTGAAAGCTTGCAAACTTTGATTTTAAGACATCTAATCAAAGATCTATGTTCTATAGATTAAAAATACAATACTGGATAAATTATTATCTTAGTCCCAACTCTCTTAGCTTGCTTTATATTTTGATTTTTTATTTGACTGATGAAAATTCATTTTCAGAAGGTGATATGTAGTCCCTCATTGATTGTCACCTTCACAGGCTTTTAAAATTAGCCGATGACGCATGACTTATTGACAATATCTTCCACAATAATAGTATTGTAATTACTCTAACTAATAGTACTGATTGTATATCTAACTGCCACATCACTAATGGCCAAATCAGTAATTAAATCCAACTATCCATAATTAAAGGGCAATGTCCCATGACAACAACAGAGCATTATCCAACTAGATTGAAATTTAAATTCTTACAAACCTTAGAGTTGCATTGTCAGTGAGTAGCATTTATGCTAATTTAGCAATTTCCTCCACCTTTCATGGTATAGACTACAGATTTCTCTTTTTAATATATCTGTCAGTGACTATAGATGGTTTTTATAGTGACTGGTTACTACATATTTTCAGAGATTGAAGTGCTCTTTAGAGCAAATGTATTGTAACTATCAATTCGATGTCCCTAAAGCATGTAATTTGCATATTCTCCTCCAGTCTAAATTTGTTCAGAAGTAAGAAATATTGCCTAATAAGTTCATATAGCATACCCATTGAAAAGCACCTTCTTGTGTTCCATCCAGCACTGTTACCGAATCAGACTCGGATTTTAGAGTGCTTCTTTGCTTAAGCAAATCCCGAACCTTATAGAAGCAACAAAAGTTTGAAAGGTTGAGTATGGCTACTACATCCTAATAATATTAAACATGAGGCAGGATGCAGCAAGCAACGTTTACCGCTTGCAAAATCCTGTCAGAAGCATCCCCTTCCAAAGCTCTCAACCCTGCAGTTGCCTGCATTAGCATATAAAAAGTTTCAGATACCCAAAACGAATATGAATATAAAATAAAAATAATATATAACAACACACACCCCAACTCTGACAGGTGTCTTTGGCCGAAACTCCCGAGGAACAACACTCTCAGCTTTATCCAACAGAGTAATCAAAGATTCAGCTGCCTGTTGTGGATTCTGAGCATAAGCACTCAAACCAGGTTTGATCTGCAACAGCATAAAAATGTTACCACCACACCAAGGTTTTAAAAAAGGTTCTTGACCATGTTTTTATCACAACACCAAGGTTTTTGGGAGTGTGTACAACTACAATTGTAGCCTCATTTGTTGAAATTTAAGAATACATTTCTTTTGGAATTTAAAATCTTGACTTCAACTTTCAAAAATTCAAGAAAATTGTTGTAATGGATCCTTCAAATTATATTGTTAAAAAAATAATTGTTTACAAGTAAAACTATTCAAAAAGTTATAATTACAAACTAAGTATCAAAACTAGAACATATTAAATAATAAATAACAAAGCAAAAAACATGTTTTATAATAAAACTAAATTGGTCGTGTTAGGTCAGGTTTCGGGTTTAAAATACATAACTTGTCACTTTACTTGTAGGAGATTGAATCAATTATAATTGGGTTGGGTTGAAAAAAAAAAAAAAAAAAAAAAAAACTCAACCCCATCTCTTTGGGATGGATTACATTGTTGGATTATCCAACCCAATAAGCATACCTGTAGTAAAGGTAGTGAAGAATAATATAAGTTGTCTAACACTTACTAGATAAAATATGAATAAGTAGCTTATAGTAAAATATGTTTTTAGTCTCTCTAAATTTCTCAAACTTTAGTTTTAGTCCCTTTAAAATTTTATTCATTTTTAGTTCTTCACACTTTTAAATGTATCATTTTTAGTCCTCCAAGTGGTTTAGATAGCAATTTATAAAAGAATACAAAGTGATTTCAGATAATGCTTTGAGAATTAAAAGTTGGGCGTTTAGGGTTGCTTAAAAGAATTTGGTACAGATCATAACTTGAAGCCTGTGACTCCTGTTGTTACAAGAAATAAAACCTTTGCTCAAGTACTACACAACACTTGTGATATCCCCTTCTCTCAGCTGCCTAAACCATGCCTTAAAAAGAGACATGATCTCTGTCCAAATCCCTGAGGAGGACTATCATGTTGGCTTAGAGGAATGCAAAAATCATCTTCATGGTAGATTGTCTTGTTCAAAGGAGATAAGCCTCTCACTCACTTGGAAGTTTGCAAGAAACTTGAAGGGGCTTGGAGGATTCTCAGCTCTTGGAAAGCTATCCCTCTTAGCAAGAGATTTTACGAGTTTGCTTTCTCCTCTTTAGAAGACTTGAGGAGGGTTTTGGGAGTGGATTCTTGGAATCTTTCTCCGGGGATTCTCAGAGTTTTTGTTTGGTCAAAACATTTTGTTCCTGCTACAATGAAGATGACCAAGGCTCAATGTTGGGTGCGAATCCATGGGCTCCCTGTGGAATATTGGCACCCTAAAGATATCTTTTCTATTACTAGAGGCGTTGGAACACCTCTTTCCTTGGACGATTGTATCATGAACAAAACAAGAGGTTTTTTTTGCAAGGGTTCTTGTGAATCTTGATATGCTTGCGGAGCTTCCAAGTCAACTGCTGGTGCAACGCCCTAGGTTTGCCTTTGTGGCTAAGATTGAGCATGAAAGGCTCCCCCCTTTTTGCCATGCTTGTATAACGATAGGTCATTTTTTCTCTGTCTGCAAGAAACACAACATTGACAAACTTTCCACTACTGGATAGTAAACGGGTTCGCATAATGTTTCTAAGGCTGGACAGGTCTACGTGACAAAACAATCCAATATGACTTTATTGAAAAAATCTGCTCATATTCAATCTGATAATCAGAATGCAATTGTTAATACGGTTAAAGAGCTTACAAAAAGTTCTACTATAGGAAAAGAGGGGTCTCTTAGCTTGGAAGGGGTCCCATCTTTGGACCATGGTTGGGTTGATGTTTGTCCCAACCAAGGGAATAAAGGAAAATCTATCCCTATTGTTGGTTCTGATAAGATTTCCAATGCTCTTAAAATCCCTCCTTCTAGGGATTTAGGAATTAATAATGTTTTCGAATGTCTTGAAGATGATGCAGGTTATGTTGAGGATGCTCCTAACCTGGGAAAAAGATGGTGCAAATGATATGGTTGCTGCTAACTCAACTACAAAGGATGGCAAGGATTCTTCTACTAATATGACTCCTATACAGGTTGTAGAGGATTCTCAGGAAGGTGTTGGTGATGATGTTAAGGTAGATTTTGTTGCCACCCAAGTTTTGGTTACTACGAAGAGGAAGAATTGGTTTCATGAAGAACTTGTTATGCAAATCTATCCCGCTTCTACCACATCTGAAATTGGGGTTTCTAATTCTTCTCCTCTAAGTCCTATAGGGATTGGAGGACAACTTTCAACAGGTTTAGTGGTTGTTTTAGATGGTATAAAGGACTCTGTTGATCAGTTTTTTGCAGACCAATTTATTAACCAAGTTTCTACCTCTGCGCACGTTTTACCATTTGTGTTTGATGCAGAAAAGCAAGTTGTTTCTAAGTTCTGGAGGATATGGTTGAGCAAGACTCTCTTAGTGAATCTGAGGAATTGGAGGAAGATCATGTCCAGACTGCTAGGAAGCCTGGAAGGCCACGTAAACTTTCCTTTAAAGGTGTCAAAAAAGCCACTAAAGCAGGGTCGGCTAAGAGTAAACGATGGATTTGAAAACTTGGAATGAAAATCTGGTTAGTTGTCCTATTATCATCCTACAACAAAACCTCAAGAGGCTAAAGCTCTCTTTTAAGGACTGGAACAAGAATGTTTTTGGGAATGTTCATGAAGTTGTGGTTGATAAACAATAAATCCTTCTTTCTTTATAACATCAGATTCAGGTAACTGACCCTGCTGAGATGGATATGTTTCTTGTTCAACAACAACAAGCTATACAAAACCTTGATATGGCTCTGGATTGTCAGATCCGTTTTTGGAAAGAGAAAGCTAAGATGCTTTAGTTTAAAGATGGAGACCGTAATTCTTCTTTCTTTCACACCATAGTCAAAAAGTGTGCCAATTCTAATGGGATACAAAGGCTGGTGGATGGGGATTTGGTTTTTGAAGATCTTAAAGATATTGAGGAACACATTCTTTCTTTTTATAAAACTTTATATGATTCTTTTGATATTAATAACGTCTCCACAAATTTCAGGGAAGCTATGATTGTTGCTCATATCCCTAGAGTTGTTAAAAAGGACGAGAACTCTATGTTAGTTAGGTGTCCTTCTAATGATGAGATTAAGAAGGTTGTCTTTGCTCTCAACTCTAATAGTGTTCCTAATCTTGATGACTTTGGAGGCTTTCTTCCATGGTTGTTGGGACATTGTGCGTTCTGATGTTTGTAATGCTGTAAAACAATTTTTCTCTCATAATTGGATCCTCTAAGGAATGAATGCTAATGTAATTTCTCTTATCCCTAAAATTCATGCGACTACTTCTATAAAAGACTTCAGGCCTATAGTTGTGAAAAAATTCAGTTTTAAAATCATTTCAAAAATATTAGCTAACCGGTTAGCTTCCATTGTTGCTAGGATTGTCTCTCCTAATCAAAATAGTTTTATTAAAGGCTGACACATTAAGGCTTGTATTGGTATCACTTCGAAAGACATTAACATGCTTTTTAAGAAAATACCTGGTGGTAATGTGGCTTTCAAGATTGATATTTCCAAAGCTTTTGGTACTCTTACTTAGGATTTTCTCATTCAGGTGTTGAATCAGTTTGATTTTCGCCATACTTTTTTGCAATGGATTTTGACTATCCTTCAGTCTGCTAAGTTCTCTATAAGGGTTAATGGTAGTTTGGTTGGTTACTTTCCTTGTAGTAGGGGGGTCAGACAGTCCTAATCGGAATGTTGGAAGATTCTGGTTCTCTCACCCAGAAGATGATTAGAAAGTTTTTTAAGAATTCTAATCCTACTTGTCAATAGGGTAAATTGATTTGGACTAGGACTAGTTCTATTCCTCGTACGAAGACTTTCGTGATTTGGAAGGTTTTACATCAAAGGTTACTTGTAGACAAAGATAGTCAAATTAGATGTCTTTCTTTGTGTTCTATGTGCTCTATGTTTTTCATATTTTCTTTGATTGCTCTGTCACCTCTCAAATTTGGAATTATACCAAGCAAGTTTTTCCTGAGTTCTCTCCTATTTGTATTAATGATATTATTGATTTCTTAATGCTTGCAGGGAGTCCCTTAGTTAATCTTGTCAGGCTAACAACTATTACTTACTTTATTTGGATGATGTAGAGGATGAGAAACCATGCTAGGTTTCAAGAAAACATTTTTATCTACTCGGCTATTCAGACTGTTAAAGGTCTCATAGAAAACGGGTAATTCTTACAGGAAACACATGCGCAATGATATTGTTGACTTCTCTTATTTGAAGCTTTTTTATATCCCCACAAGTTGTCAAAAAGAAATCTCTCCTATTCATATTATTTGAAAATTTTCTCATGTCAATTGGGTAAAGGTCAACACTAATGGTGTTGTTAGAGGGTGTCTAGGTTTTTCAGCATGTGCAGGAATTTTCGTGATAGTAGGGTGAATATATATGTAGTTTCTCCTCCTTCCTTGGGGTATAAAAGTCTTTATATGTGTGCTTATGGGAGTCATTTTGGCTATTGAGCTTCAGACGTATTTGGCTTGAGTGTGACTCTTTGCTGGTTTGTCAAACATCTAATTTGTTTAATCTCATTTCTTGGTCTTTGAGATGGAGATAGAGAAAGTATATAAAGATATGTAAAAAAATTTAGTTTAAAATTTCTCATATATTTCGTGAGGAGAACCCTAAACTCAATCAACTTAGAATCTTGAACAAATTGAAATCAAAAGAGCTAATGGAGTTTTGTCTAATTTTGCAAGATTTCTAATGTAGCTGAGTGAAATAGACCCAGTGCAAGCCATTCATTGAGCCCATATCATGGGTGCAGAGCAGAATCAAGTCAAAGAGTGCCCCATTTGTGAGCTTCCAAGCCTTGAGCGAAGCTAAATGCTGTTGAGTAGATATACTCTAGAGAAGGCGTCTTTTTGAGCATAAAATTAGCTAAGCAAAACTTTAAAGCGTTGATCAGAAAGAAAGCCTTAGAATGAAGTAAGGTCTAGTGAGGATAGCTATAGAGTGGCTGAGTGTGGAAAAAACCTTCATGTGAAGAAACTCTATCCACTTATCACGCATGGACTCCAGTGAAGGCACTAGCTTAGCATTATAAATAGATTTTAAATTGTAACTTGGGAAAAGAGTGTTCTTACCGGAGACACTTTAGAGTTGTGTTATTTGTTGACGGTGTATCTTGCTTTCGTTATTATATCCTACTCATTATGAGTAGCTAATCCTTAGATTGAGATTGGCTAACACTATAAGTCTTCTATACATTCTTTTTTATATATGTAGTTATGATATGTCCTTATTGATTGATTTTTGTACTTTTTTAACACGTAGTGAACTATTATTAATAATCTTAGGAATTGAATGATATTGGAAAATCTATAGTGTAGTCTTTGGATATATTGTTTTGGTACCTGATCTCTAATGCAGGGAATAAATGACATGAAGTCAAGGAATTAATTGCCCGTTATTTAATCCTTAGATGAATTAACTTGGTATTATGGAATAAATGAGCAGTTATACATTGCAAATATAAATAAGGAGTGCAGACTTACGCATTCTTCCTCCACCTAGATATATTTTTCCAAAATATCGAAAATATCCTTTTCAGATTGTATATAATATTTTTTTCACATTCTAAATTGTACATCAGATTGTCCAATCCCAAATACAAAAAAGTTTAGAGAGGTTATGGTTTATTTAATGTTTTATTAAAGGTATAATAGTTAATTTGTTGTATTTATAGAAATACATGAAAAAGTCGTCGTTTAAGTTTTATTGAATCCTAATACTTGATCATATTAGAACCTACAACATTTGCATTCAACTATTCTTAGATTCACTTTGTAGTTATCTTGTTTTATTTACAATTCCATGCGCAGTTTCAACACTTGTATTCAATGTCACTCTTTACGAAAGAGACAACAATTATTGATAGACTTCTTAATCCCTGAACAAACGACAACCCTTTTTTCAACCGTATAACAATTGACTCAGCCTAATTGTCGAGACAACACACCACTAATCAATAAGAACACTTTAGTTTTCTGAAAAATAATGAGTAAGAGTTTTGCATTTTGGAAAACACTTTCCTGGAGATGTATTCATCAAGAATTATTGAATCAAGAACATAGATTAATCACCTTACTTTGAAGATCACCATTCTTTCTCTTTTTCTTTTTTTTTTGGTTGAAAATTTTACTAGTAATCTTGTTGTATAATCTTTTCCATTTTCTGTGCTATATTGTTCTTAATTAGGGTGGTCAAGAGAGTTTGATTGTGACAGAATTTCACAAGTGGTGTTGTAGTATTCATGATCTTTTGTTATATTTTTTCTTGTTTTTTAAGAAGTTTAAAACTTGAAAATTTAGTAGATTAACTTAATTGAATGATTAAGCAATAGGATATGATGTCTTAGAAGAGTGAACCAATATAATTTTTAATGTTTTTATCTAAATCTTATTTCATAGTACTCTTAATTTCCTTGATTTGCTATTGTATACTTTCAAATTTTAAAGAATATAGAATTTAACATTGTCAATGGTTTAATATGAGTTTTTTTTATTAAGAATTAACTAATATAATAGGTTTAATATCTCTTTTTATTTCTTTCATTTTCATCTTCACTTCACTTCACTTCTTTGTTATCTCTTCTACCACTCTAAATCTACCCCAGATGTAAAAGGTTTTTACACTTATCTTTCCTAAAACTTAAAAACTAAAATGGATAAGTGAATTTTAGCTTATATAACAAGTTCGATTATTTTTTTAATTTTTATCTTTACAAGAACTTTCTTACCGTTTTATCCCGTATTTCCCTTCTTTATTATCACATTGAATAAATCATCAATATCATCCACAAAAAGTACTATTATCTCTCTTATGTAGTCTCTAAAATAAATAAATTATATAAGTAACCTTCAAGCAAAAAAAAATTATTTTAACTAGTCCTTGAAGTATTAAAAAAATCCTGTAACATAGCCTATTTATACGAAATGGGTGGCGATTCATTCCTAGTTATATATATTCTTTTCATTAATAACCACTTCCGAGATAGATAGTACAATACTTATGAATTAAATTATTGATTTACTCTTACTAGATTAGAGTAAATTATTCTGAACTAAAATGCAAATCCACGAGATTCACTCACCTGAACGAAAAGCTCGAGGTCATTCCCGATGGGAACGAGATCCAAGTTCTGGTCGAAACGGAAGACGTGGACACGGCTGCCGGAGCTTCCAGCGTCGAAGATGACGGCGAAGGTGGTTTTCCGATCGGGGGCGACCTTACGGTGCGTGAGGGCGTAGTCTTCGATGGACTCGTTGGAGGAGGCGGAAGGCATGGCGTAGAGCACGAGCGTGACGAGGAGGAGCGGAACCGCCACCATGAGGAACGCTCCCCGGAGGTGGTAGATCTTGTCTAATAGCGACTCCGGCGGCGGCGGCCTCCCGGAGCGCTTGATCATTTTGGTTGTTTCGAGCTCCAGCTCGGCGGCGAGGAGTTCGGCGGAGGACGAGGAGCGGAAGCGGATCTGGGAGAAGGTGGCGGAGGGCGAGGGCGGCTTCAACAGCACGTGGAGCGACTCCAGTGCTGAATGTGAATCGGATTTGAAGGATGAGAGGCTGTGGGGAAAACGACAGCGTTTGGGGAATGGGGAATGCGTGTGGCTGTGTCGGTGTGAGTGGGGATTAAGAGGGAAATGATTGACGGTATGGGAATGAGAGAAGGGAAGGGAAGGGATGAAAGAAAGTGACAATGTGAGTTCGATTTGAGAGGGGGAGTGGCGGAGAGTGTGTCAGTGCGCGTGTTTTGTCTGGGACCGGTGTTTTCGCCAGAATGTGTTCTCCTTGTAACGGTATTTTGGGTGTGAAAGGAAAATGGAAGTAGAATTACTACAAAGTGCATCCGAGTCCAACTCACAATGGAATTCTGTAAAAAGCTTAATTTCTTTTCTTCTATTTATATAATTTATTTGATTTGATCACGTTTTATTAATTATTCAAATTTTATGCGTATATTTTTAAATTAGCATATTTTTTGTCACTTCGTGATTGGAAAAAATGACGTTATAGTATGACATAAAGGATTAAATTCACATTGATTTATATTTAAATACTTCATTATAGTTTTAAATAATATAGACTAAATTAAATATATTATATAAATACGTTTAATAAAATATTTTCATTCTCTTTATATGTATCGAAATAATATATGAAGAGAAAACAAAAAGAGATAAAAAAAAAAGTTTGTATAAGCATTGAACTTATTTTGTTATTGTTGAGAAGTGCATCATGAGAATTTATACACATGTCGTGGGACAGTTTATACATAACAAACTAAACAGAAAAGAAACTAATATAAAATGGACCATAATTATTAATTAAAAATAATATTTTAGAAAAGACTTTACAAAAAGAAATATATATATATATATATATATATACCTTTACATAAATTTAAGGTGAGACTCCATAATTTTTCATACTAAAGTAAAAAATTTAGTTGGAGAGTGGCTTGGTTAAAACATTTTTCTATTAATCATAATATGATGCATAAAGAGTATTTTTTTTTTTTTTTGGCTAATACCTTCTCCGAAATAAACGGAAAATAGATTTATTTTTATGTATAGGAAAGGGTTTATAAGACTTTGATTATCGTAATACAAAATAATAGTAAGAAAGGAAACTACAAGTTTAGATAGAAGAGTTTATATCCATTATAGTTTAGATGTTACTTAAGGTAGATATTCAGTCTTATTACTTGACCTAGCTATAATATATTATTTTTAAAGATTATTTTATGTTGACTTTACCTTACACTTTTAACTAATCTTTTTGGCATACGAGACAATAGACATTTTCTAAATCAAAAGATTAAATATATATATATATATATATATATATATATATATATATATATATATATATATATATATATATATATAACTACACAGTTATATTGTCTATTATTAAGATTAGTCATCTTAGCTATGAGATGCATAATTCATGTTTTAAGTTCTAGTTTTCAATCCCTAATAAAAGTCATAAGATGTTAATTTATATATATAATTTTAAACGAAAATATTAAAGATTTCAAATTTATAAATCAACAACAAAGGATAAAAGTCACCTTGAAGGTTAATTACATATGAATGTTAATTTTCTCTTAATAAACATACTGTGACAAATATTAAAAATAAAATGTATGTTTAGTTATCTTAATTATTAAAAAAATTAAATAAAATTAAAGAAATTAAAATTTTTGCACTAAAATTATAATTTTTTGTATATCAATACTTATTTTACCGACTCTTTACCTTTTAGGAGTTAGTATATAGTATATAATATATACTTAAATTTTCTAATATTTATCAGGGTCTTATTTATTGTTTAGCTTTGGCTTTGTAAACTCTAAGGAGTAGTGTGTAACAGAATCAAGCAGCAGATTTGGAGAAATCATCACTTTTCAATATACATATAAGAGAAAAAATAAAATAGCGAAATAAGTGGGATTAAGAATGGGAATTGAGGGAATTATGAAAGAGAATGAGAATATAAATATACGACGAATAAGAGAGCAGTAGAAGCAAATTAGGAGTGAGTGAGAAAATAAAGAGAGAATTGGCCTCTCGAAAGCAAAATATCTTCCATATTATTATTTTCCTAGTAATTTGTATTTCAATAAAGATGAATCAATTCCTTCCCTAAACAGGGGAATTGTTCTTCTATGTTTATTGTTCCTTTTCTGTAATTGTTATTCCTATCTTGGAAATCATACAATTGGTAACAGTTGACGATCTTGGGCAAGTCCTATGGTTTCCACATGCACAACGATCAAGATGGAGGAAAAGGTGGAAGGGTTAGAGCGGCAATTCGCAGAATTCCGTTCAGAACAAGGACTCTTGTTGGAATCCATAATGAAGCAATTGGAGGAATTAAAAGGGAGTTAGCGACAGCGGGAGCCTCACGGTGATGATGAAGATTCTCATTTGGAGGAGACCGGCGGAGGGCAGCGTCACAATCACTCACAGAGCAAGGGTGACGGCAATCGAAAAATCGAAATTCCCCCTTATGATGGGACAGACGCAAGCGGATGGTTGGTTAGGGTTGATCGTTTTTTCTGAATTTACAGTATTCAGGTGGGAGAAAAGCTGGAATATGTTGTACTGGCCCTCCACGGTGAGGCACTAACGTGGTTTGAGTGGTGGGAGACCCAATTAACTTTTCCTACGTGGCTCCGCTTCAAGCAAGACCTCCTTAAGCGGTTTGAACCAGGGGCAACGTCAAATCCATTGGCGTCGTTGTTGAAGGTGAAGCAAGCAGGTTCCGTGATGGAATACCGCCGCGATTTCGAGCTAGCAGCGAGACCTCATAAAAGCTTTGGCAATGATACGTTGTTGTGTTGTTGTGTTTGTTCCATGAAGGGCTTAAACCAACGTTCAAAGCGGAAATGACAGTCGATGAGTTTGAAAGTTTGCGGACAATGATGGATCGAGCTATGATGTTAGAAGCTCGTAACATGGCGTGGCAGGAAGAAGGGACTCCACCATGGGGTTACAAAGGCATTGCTCGCAACAATAATTGGGCCAGGCCAAACAGTCCCTCACAGAGCCAAGAGTTAATTAAGTCAGATCCAACTACTCACTCCACCAAGGAAATAAAAACACCAGCAGATCCATGGCAGCTGCAACATCTAGGGGATCAAAAACCAACTCTAGTTGGATTTCAAATGAAGAATGGGCATACCGATAGCGAAAAGGGCTATATTTTCGTTGTGGTGACAAGTGGAACCCAAACCACTCTTGTCAATTTCGCAATCAGCAAATGGTGCTTTTGGGAGAAGATGATGAGGTTCTAGCCGAATCCGTTGAGGAACCTTCTACTGTGGATCCAGATCTCGCACTCCAAACCCTCTCTCTACACCTTTCTTCTTTCAGCTATTGGGGTCTCACACTCACCAGACCCTCAAGGTTCGGGGTACAATTAATGGCAAGGAGGTTATCATTTTAGTAGGTCCAGGAGCAGAAGCTAACTTCATTTCGACAAAATTGGTGTCAGTTATGGGATTACCTTTGTTGCAGATGCGACCATTCCTGAGTCGAGATGGGGAACGGTGCTATCGAGCATGGTGTGGGGGGATGTGAGAATGTGATGATATTAGTGTAGGGCCTTAAAATTATGGAGAATTTCTTTATAATGGAGTTGGAAAAGTCGGAGGTGGTGTTGGGAGTAAGTTGGATTGCGAGTCTAGGCAAATTTGATGGTGACTACAGAACTTTGTCCCTTAATTGGATGTCAGGTGGAAGGAAAATGACATTACAAGGGGATCCAAGTCTCGGGCGAAGCCAGGCTAGTGGGAAAACAGCCTTAAATGCGTTACGCAATGATGAGGAAGGTTTTTTGGTAACCCCATTATTTCGCTCGGAGTCGATAGAAGAGCACCCTCCTATTTCAACGTTAGCTTTACTAGAGCAATTTGAGGATATATTTCAGACACCTTTTGGACTTCCACCAAAGAGATCTCAAGATCATGTAATTACTTTGAAGGAAGCAGCAGATATCCCTAACATCAGACCCTACAGGTATCCTCATTACCAAAAGACAGAAATTGAAAAGGTTATCGATGAAATGTTCTACATTGGGATCATCGGTCCTAGTACAAGTCCGTTCTCAAGTCCAGTAATTCTAGTGAAGAAGGATAGGGGATGGCGTTTCTGTGTAGATTATCGGGCACTCAACAAAATCACAATCCGTGATAAATTTCTGATTCCAGTAATTGAGGAGCTCTTGGATGAGCTTGATGGAGCGACTTTGTTTTCTAAATTGGATTTAAAATCTGGTTACCACCAGATTTGCATGCGAGAGGAGGATATCCACAAAACAACATTCAGGACACATGAAGGACATTACGAATTTCTTGTAATGCCTTTTGGGCTAACTAATGCCCCGTCCACATTTCAAGCATTTATGAACACGGTGTTGAGGCCTTACCTTCGGAAGTTCACTCTTGTCTTCTTTGACGACATCCTAGTATATAGCAAAGATCAGGCCAGCCACAGAGTTCATTTACACAAAGTTTTTGAGTTGCTACGGCAAAACCACTTGCTGGTAAATAAAAAGAAATATTACTGAGAGTGGAAGCATTGAATATTTGGGACACATTATATCTTCTAAGGGAGTGGCCGCTGATCCCAAGAAGATAAAAGACATGATGGATTGGCCTCAACCACAAAATTTAAAAGGATTGTGAGGGTTTTTAGGCCTTACCGGCTATTACAGAAGATTCGTGCAAGGATATGGGAGCATTGCATGGCCTCTCACGCAATTATTGAAGAAAGATTGTTTTCAGTGGGTTAAGGAAGCTGAATCGGCTTTTCAGAAACTCAAAACAACCATGGTATCTGTACCTGTGTTGGTTGTCCCATGTTTTTCCAAACCTTTCCAGATCGAGACGGATGCTTTCGGAAAAGGTGTTGGAGTTGTATTGATGCAAGAAGGTCGCCCTATAACGTATATTAGCCAGAAATTATCAAATACAACGCAGAGAAAATCAGTATATGAAAGGGAATTGATGGCAATAGTACTTGCCACTCAAAAATGGCGACACTATCTGTTAGGGCAACGATTTACAGTGTTTACAGACCTAAAGTCACTGAAATTTCTACTAGAACAAAAGGTGGCTTGAGGAGGGGCAGCAAAAGTGGTTGTCAAAATTATTAGGCTATGATTTTGAAATCAAGTATAAGGTCGGATCTGATAATAGAGTGGCCGATGCTCTTTCAAGAAAGTTTTATCATTCATCTCTTTCTTTTTCTATGGCTATTGAATGGGGGAATATGGAGGCCGAGGTTTTGGAGGATTCGAAACTAAAGGATATTATGTAGAAGTTGCTATTAGGGGCAGAAGGGGTTGCTGGATTTGAGTTGTCTAATAGGCGACTTATGTATAAAGAGAGGCTGGTGCTTGCTAAATCCTCCAAATGGATTCCAAAGATTCTATTAGAATTTCACAGCTCTAAGATAGGGGGCCATTCAGGGTTTTTTCGCACTTATAAGCGGATCTCATCTATCTTGTATTGGGAAGGCATGAAATCTACAATTATGGAGTTTATAAAAGGTTGTGAAGTATGTCAGGAGAACAAACATTCCACTCTCAAACCCGCTGGTTTACTACAGCCCCTACCCATTCCTACGAACGTTTGGGCAGACATCTCGATCGATTTCATTAGTGGGTTATCTAAGGCCAAAGGATTGGATATTATTTTTGTTGTGGTAGACCGCATGACCAAATATGCTCACTTCTTCGCCCTCTCTCATCCTTTTACAGCAAAAGTTGTAGCTACTTTATTCATCAAAGTGGTGGTGCGACTTCATGGTTTTCCATCTTCCATTGTATCTGATAGAGACAATTTTATGAGCGTTTTTTGGTCATAATTATTTAAACAAGTAGGGACTTCATTGAAAATGTCATCAGCGTATCATCCTCAAACAGACGGTCAAACAGAGGCTGTCAACAAGTGTTTGGAAACTTATTTGAGATGTCTAACAAGATTTAAGCCAAAACAATGGCCAAAATGGTTGGCTTGGACTGAGTTTTGGTACAACACTAATTACCATGGGTCCATTAAGATGACACCCTTTAAAGCTCTGTATGGAAGGGAACCTCCACCTTTGCTAAAAGTTGGAATGGAATCATGGTGGAAGATGTCAAGCTTTTAATGGAGGATAGAACCCAGATGCTTGAGGAGCTTCAATTTCAACTGAACAGGGCACAAAATAGGATGCGGCAGGCAGCTGATAAGAAGAGGAGGGAAGTGGTATTTGATATTAGGGATTTGGTTACTTGAAAATCCATCCGTATAAAATGAAATCCCTGGCAACAAGGGTTAATCGGAAGTTGAGTGCATGTTTTTATGGCCCGTTTGAAGTGGTTGAACGCATCGGTGAGGTGGCATACAGGCCTCAAACTTCCTCAATCAGCTAAGATCCATCCGGTGCTTCATGCTTCTCTACTGAAAAAGAGTATATTGGTCCTTCCTTATCTCCTCAGCCCCTTCCCACGACATTGACTTAAGATAATGAACTCATGGTCCAACCGGAAGAAATCAAGGATAGTAATACAATAAAAAGGGAGAACTTGAAGTGTTGGTGAAGTGGCAGCACCTTCCAGAACTTGAGAACAAGGTGACTCTTCAAGGGGAAGGTATTGTAACAGAATCAAGGAGCAGATTTGGGAAAATCACCCCTTTTCAATACACATATAAAAGGAAAAATAAAGTAGCAAAATAAGGGGCAGGAATTGAGAAAATTATTAAAGAGAATGAGAATATAAATATAGGAATAAGAGAGCAGTAGAAGCAGATTAGGAATGAGTGAGAAAATAAGGAGAGAATTGGCCTTTCGAAAGCCAAATATCTTCCATATTATTGTTTTCCCTAGTAATTTGTATTTCAATATAAATGAATCAATTCCTTCCCTAAATAGGGGAATTGTTCTTCTATGTTTACCGTTCCTTTTCTATAATTGCTATTCCTATCTTGAAAATCTTACGTAGTGACGTCGTCACTTTTGTTATATTTAACCACGCCCACCCGCACACACTAAAAGCCGCACACACTAAAAGGGGAAATTTTCCATTTTGTTATCTTGTACTTAGTCAACCAAGCCATCTAAATCTCTAAGGTATTGTTCGGAGAAGATACGGAAAAAAAACAAGACTATAGAAACTGTATGAAAAGAATGAAGAGGGGTAAGGCAACTTTAAGAATATATTATAAATAAATAAATTATTTTCTATCTTCCGAAGATAATTGATGCAAAACATTTATGCAGTATAACGGAAATATTAGTTTCAGCTTCATTATGCACTTCATACAATGAAACTAGTAAGCGATGAAACACAAAAACTTATTTAAGCTTACATTGTGTGTGAACATGTGCTACAATATGCTTCAATTTCAATAAATAACTACTTTCTACAACTCCAACATTTCAATCATAAGTTATTTGCATCATGTAACCAAGAAATACTGTAAAATTAGCGTTTCCAGAGAGCTCTTTCTGGTCGAATCAACGCCAATCTGGCAGCAGAATTGCCATATAAGCATACATTAACAAAAAGGAAAATTGTATGAAGCATAGCAAAGGAAAAAGTGATGCACATCGTACGATCAAAAACAAAAAAGGTAAAGTCAAAGTCTTAGAAATGACCCTGCAGTAACAGATAATTAATCCAAAACAAAGTAATGAGCCTGCAGTAACAGATAATTAATCAGAATCAGACACTTCCCCCTCGTCAGATAACTCATCAAATGATCTTATGTCAAGTTGGTACCGAAGAATTCCACCAATGCCACCAAACCCTCTGCAGAACTGTGACCCTTCTTGAGATTTGTTGGTAACAAATTCCAGGGAGCATCCAAATCGTTTGTACTCATTGGCAAACCACTCAAGCAAGGGCATCTTCTCCTGAACTTCCAACTCCGCAGAGGTTGCAGCATCACGGAAGTTGCTTTGATTACTCTCCTGTTCCTTGCCTAAGTGCTTTATGACAATCTCACCAGTGACACTATTTTTGAGCACATACCTATTAATATCCAAATTTTCCCACACAATGAGTGTTTCCACAGCACCCATTTCCAGTGCCTTCAAAGTGTCATCAACCCCAAAGACATATCTCCCAGTGTCCTGACTGATCTCTTCAAAATATTTCCCTATCAAGCGTTTCTCTTGAATGAACTTCACATTTGACAAAATCTCCGCAGATAACTCAATAGCCTGATTGAATCCATTTTCCCCACCATAAGAAACATCCACCACGTTCAATATTTTTGCTTGCAACCGAGGGTCAAACATGTCGGACTGACTCAGCTCAGTCTTGAAGTCAGCAGAACCAGCAAGTATAAGTCCAGAAACATTAGGTTGACTAGTGGCTGGGTTGATGAAAAACTGAGTAGCAAGTTCTGCAGTTTTTCTAACATAGTTGTGCCGTTTTTCCATCCTAAGACGAGCAAAACGCAAAGCAGATTGACCTCCTCTACCGTGCTTCTTCGGAAGATCAACAGTAAACTTGTGAAGCACCTCACGAGTGTTTCCACTTAAGGTCCCAAAGAGGGTGCCATTTCCATCCATAACAATGAAACCAAACTTGTCATCAGATTCTAAAAGTTCATTCAGAGCTTCTGTGTGAAACTTGTTATCACATAGGTACAATGATGCATTGATAGGCTTGAAAGGTTCAAAATCAATTGTCACCTTCTTTTCCTTGCCATCTTCAGTGACTATGGTTCCAGTGTAAAGGACCAACCCATTTGGAGGGACCTTGTTATACAGTTTCAACCTCTGCTGAGCAGAGGTAATGGCTCCCAACACTGACTGCCGGTTCACCCTACTTTTGATGTTTGAAGCAGTTCCAAACTCATCTCCCAACATCTTAGTCACCCGGGATATTTGATCACGTGGAGGCATAATCAGAGAAATCATGCTGGTACCGTTACCTCTAGCAGCTTCCAATGCCTTGATCAATTTCTTGATCTTCCATATCTCAATGTTCTTGTCTGATTCTTGACCATCAGCCATTGTTTGTGATAACAAGAAGACTAGCCTACAAGCATAACATCAGGGATACAATACAAGGTAGCAAATTCAGAAACAGCAAGTTAATCAGTTAACCACCGTATAGATATAAATCTATTTTAGCCTCTAATGCTATAGAATCATGATTAATTTTCTTTTTAAAATTCGTCTTTTCAAAATACTATGGAAATGGATTACAATGCTGGCAAAAAATCCATTTAAGATCCATCAAGTAGAAATTTAAATATCCAATCCACCTTCATCCACTAACAATTTCGTATGAATGATATCCGATAAATCCATTAGTAGTTTTATCATCTTCCTCTCTTTTCACTCTATTCAGTAAAGTAACTATAGCACCTATTAAGAACGGAAAAGCCTATCTTTCCCCAAATTATATAACAGCAAAGTTCAATAACACAGGTGAACTTTGCTGTGGAGGATTCATCAGACAAGGAAATAACACCAACTCAAAATTCTCTCAAGTTTTTGAGAATTCAATCAACAATAAAAAGTGTGAAAACCCAAAACCAATTTACAGGACCAAAAATCCACCTAGAAGGGGATTGATGGTGAGTGCAGCAGAAAAGTTGGGAAAGGGTAGCAACGAGTAACAACATTGACTTGAACAAGCAAGTACTTGAACAAGCAATATTTATATTATGCAATGTTTCATTCAAGCGTACTTGAACAAGCAAGCTTTCCTATATGCAATGTTTATATTAGGGAAAACTTCACAAAATAGTAACCATAGAGGGTAAGGCAGAAACTCAAATGTTCAACAACAGCTTGAAAAGCACTTTCAAAAACCTTATAATGAAGATTGTTCCCGCATATGATAAATATTAACAAAAAATACGACGCTTTGTTAATACATTCAGTTAATACAAATATGAGAAATTATAATATTTTTGAAAAACTCAGTTTTTGTCGGTGTACTTTAAAATCAAAGTCCTCCAGCTTCTGAAAATATTTGATTTTAGTCCTTGGTTATATTTAAATTTCACATTTAGTGGCATTTTGTGTACTGTCATAATATTGAGGGAAGGACAAACTTCATTTCTTTTAAAGATCGAAGACTAATTCATCAATTTGAAAGAACAATAACCAAATCCAAGTTTGACAAAAATAGTATAAGGCCTAAAAAACATATCTTTCCCAAAAATAAATCCATAAACATAGTAAGCACTCTTAATCAAACCATCCCAAAGTTGAGTTAGAAAACACCAATCAATTCCAAAAGATAGAAATGAATTTGATAAGTAACCACTTTCCGCACAATTTTTTGCTAAAAGAAATCCTTTTATCTTCATTTTATTAGAAAGCCGAAAACTTGCTAGACCAGTATAAGAAAATGCATTAAAAAAAAAAAAAAAGAGAGAGATAACATAGCTATAACAGTCAAAACAGATTCAACTTTCTAGTTGAAAGACACCAAGTCAAATTGCATATTAACACATAAGTGCGGTTACGAAATAAATCAAATCAACCCAAGACGCAGTTCACTAACAGCATCAATAAATAAATCAAATCAACCCAAGAAGAACCCTTTGGACTACAGTTAACAAAAATACCAAACATATTGCAAATCGAAAACAAATTGTTGAATCTAAGGATTTGAATCCAACAAGTGAGGTTTCAGATGTACGAGAAAAAAGAGATTGGGAAAGGACCCGTACCTCTGACGAGGATGCTGGAGATGAGAAAAGGTAGTGAAACTGAAACTCTCACAATTAGGGTACTAACGGTGGTGCTTGCTTCTGCAACATTATTTGTGCATTATTATTATTTATTATTATTATTATTATTTATTATTATTACTATATTTGTTTTTCACTTGGATTTGAATAATAGTAGTGTGGACCCCACTACCAGCATGTTGCTGAAACGGTGATGCCTCCGTCTCACATTTTTTTAATTCTTGTTGTCCCGTTTCCACCATCCCTCTTTAGGCACTAACTTTCCGATAAAAATATCTTCAAAATTTGAATAGGTGTCTTTATTAATTATATTATATATTTACTTTGTTTATTTGAGAAGGACAATAATATCACAAAATCGCACTAATATAATTATTTATTGAAATTAATGTCATTAGTTTTATTAATTGTGAATACACATTAGTTATAAATTATATTATGCTTAAATTACAACTGTTAATATTTATCTGTTTATGATTTTAGTGTTAATTAAATAAAGGATAATCATATAAAAATTGATAACTTAAGTGAAGCTTCTATTAATAATAAAATAAATCATATAGCTAGAAACGCAATTAACTTTATCTGTTTTAATCAATAAACGGATTAATCTAAAACCAATTTCTAACTTAGTTAGAAACTTTAAACGTATATATGTCATTACTTGCATACTTTACTTTATATCTAATAATGACTTTAAAAGTTATCAAACTAATTTTTTAATAATTGAAACTTGTGGGCGGCTATTAAGAAAACAAGTTACCTACTGCTACAGAAAATAATATCTTAGGCTATATTTTATTATTTTATTATTTTATTTTATTGAGTTAAAATTTAATTACTATAATTATTATTTTTATTATTAGTTTTGAATTCAAAAAAATTAATATATATTTATTTGTATATTTTTTTTCTTTTATTTAAATTTAATATACTATTTAAAAATTTTAAATTTAATATTAAAGTTTGAAATGATGGGATTGGAGGAAAAACAAATGAAAAATAAAAAAAATAAGGAACTTGAAAATTATAGATAAATAGTGAGTCTGTATAATAAATAATACACATTCGTGTAAGTAGTCTAGTCATAATAAATCACTACACAAAAAATATAAATAAGGAAAACTTATTAAAATAATATTTCAATATGAGAAAATATATATTAAAGCAAAAGTTCAACATTATGAAATTTAATGTTGAAAAAAATCAAATATAAAATATAATCATATTACGCTTATAAAATAATATTTTTAATAAAGAAATCAGGTAAGATGTAACTATTCTGTTTGATAGATGATATGATATTATGCAATATTATTTTATAATTAATAAAGCTTAAATTAGATTATATGTATACATATTACATGTGAAAGAATATTTTGTTAAATCAGGAGTGGCCTATGAAAGAATAATTGGTTAAGCTAGAAGTGACTTGTAGAAATAATTCTTGAACTAGGTCAGCCAAGAGTGATTGTAATCCAAAATAAAAGGGTTAGCTAGAGGTGACTATAAGTCCAAACAATAATACTCATATTATACTTTCGAGCGATAATCTACTTAGTGAAACTCAATATGTTGATTAAGTAATGGATGTAGTCTATGTGGTCAGACAAACCAATATAAAAACACCTTATGTACTTCTTCTTTCTCTTTATCTCTTTATATTGCACTTTATTATTGTGTGTACTAACTTGAGAAGAAAAGTTATTATGTGAATACATAATTAAACTATTTTGGCCAAGTAAATTAGTTAATCTATAAAGTTGCATCTATGGTACTTTATCAAACCCAAAACCTCTGTCTGACCACGTATCAAACAAAAATATCGTCCAAATAATCATCGTAATATTTACAAAAAGACTTTGGAAATTAATTAAAACATGATTCAACTCTTCTTTTTTGTGCTTTTCCTATCTTTACAATATATATATATATATATATATATATATAAGAAAAAAATTTAATTTCAATCAAAACACAAAATATATAAAAACAATATAGATCACACATTGATCTATACATCAAAAGATACTCAATAAATGGAATATCAACTAACATCTTCTGAAAGATTTGTGTTACTAATAGAAACTAATATCTAATCCAATAAAGACATGGATTAACAAGTGAACCCAAGATTGATGGATCATTTATACAACTCAAGTCGCACATCAACACATGTCATGATGTACAAGAACTTCTTCCTCAGCTTCTCACCACGTGATATCTTAATCTATGTGACTTAAACCATTAGTGGAGTAAGGAAATCTTTGTTATAAAATATGTGTCTTTACTTAATACACAACTCAAACAATGGTTCATATATCATCCTAGATTTGTTATCCCAAATTCATACAACTCTAGTTATTTTCATTAAGCATTACCATATAAAATACTTATTTAAACAAAATTTCAAATCAATTAAATATACAAATTAATATTCATTTTACATTTATAATAAACATTCACACATAATCCATTGAGAGAAAAAAAAAAAGGAAAGAAATAATTTTATCTTTAGCATGATCGAAAATTGGCTTAGAAAAGTTTATTCTCTTAAGCTAAAATCTTGTAGAGCAAGAGGGTTGAGTTGAAGTTCTATTTTTACTTGAGCGAAAAAATTTTCACTTGATAAAAAATAAAGTAAAAAAAGAAATTGATGTTTAGATATATTTTTGCTTGAGGGCAACCTTGAGCGAAAATAGGATCAAGAACAAATTTGAATTTTTGTTCTATTTTTGCTTGAGCAAAATATCAAAAAATTAACTTCATGCATTAGGTCAGTTTTTTTTTCCAAAGTTTACCCATAATCCATTTAACAAATATTACTTTTAAACACATTCAAAATTATGAGTATAACCGTAATTTGTTCTAATATCATCCTTTCCTCCTTTCAATTCAACATTAACCATTCAACTAAATATATATACTCATTTATATCAAACTCAAAACTAAAACATGGAAAGCCAAATGAATTAACTACTAATCTAAAACATATTCAAAACTCAAAAGTCAATTTAAGGAACTCTATACCTTAACATGCATAATCTAGTCATGATATCAATTTCTCAACAAAAGGATTGAATTTAAAACATTTTAAAACAATCATTTATTAACTAAAACTCAAATAACAATATCAAACAATTTTCAACAAAAACACAATTCTTGCATAGAAACCAAAATCTTGTGACTAAGTTATGTTCACATCCAAATCATCTACATATAGATTTTATAAAGAAAAAAACATAAATAACTTCTCTTATCTACAATTCCTTTTTATAAAGTAATTTCCAATCAAAGCATTCAAATTATTCAAAATCTAGGAATGTAGAATAAAGTATCCAAATATAATAAACTTTTAATACAAGCTTAATCAAGTTGAGAAGATCATTTTTTATCAAGTAACCCCATCAAGAGTGATGACAAATCCAAAAGAAAAGAAAGAAAATAAGGAATATTTAAAATAAACAAAGATTACCTCTCTTTGAAGATTTGGTTAGTTAGAAACGACATAATAAACTTTTAGTACAAGCTTGAGAAGATAATTTTTTTTCAACTAACCCCACCAAAAGTGATGACAAATCCAAAAGAAAAAAAATAAGAAATATTTAAAGCAAATAAAAATTCATTCTCTTTGAAGATCTGGCTAGTTAGAAATGATTATAGCTCCTGAGTTCTTGTAAGATGTGATCAAATGAGATTTAGACTAGACTAAAAAGATTGGGAAAAAAAGACAAAGATATAACTTTTTAGAGAGAAAAAGATGGGAAATGAGAAAAAAAAAAAGTGAGGTGAGGGAGATTTTACATAAATACACATGACTTCCCATTGAGTTTTATAGAAAAGGAGATGGGTATTTTTACAGCAATGTTGCAATTTTGGGCGATTTCTTATCAAAAGGTATAATATTTTAAAATATTATGTACTTGAGTAAAACGTATTTGAAATTTAAAATATAAATAGTATGCTTTCTAGCATGAGTTTTATTGATCTTATTTTCATTTTCAAAAGTATGTTTTGTTTTTTTTTTTTTTTTTTTTTTTTAAAAGTTTGTTTTTTTTTTTTTTTTTTTTTTATTGAAA
>Ga0209700_100909_pt1 | contig 59406 bp, 22 predicted proteins | sample SiratroredBW_FD_187528 | JGI IMG/M metagenome (GOLD analysis project Ga0209700, IMG submission 187528) | Root nodule microbial communities of legume samples collected from California, USA - Siratro red BW (SPAdes) (version 2) | ecosystem: Host-associated > Plants > Roots > Nodule | place: USA...
TCAATTCAACATTTCAGACCTGCAGGAAACTTTACCAGATACAAATTGTACAATTACTACAATCATTAACTTCTCTATTCAAGACTTAAATTTGTAAATCAAACAAGCACTAAGGTTAGCTTCCCTAGAAGTTCTCTATAACAGTCCCAAAGCCTAAGATCTTTAAGAACTCAAATCTGCACCAAAGAACCTCTAATCAACGATCAGACTAAAACACTAAGGAAATGAGCTCACAAAGGCACTATCTGATAACTCAGAGGTCACCTGCAAGCTCATAAGGTAGAGGAAAAATGAAAACCTAAAAATGGCTCTAAGGGAAGAGGGCAGAAAATGAACTTACTCTAACGGAGATTCTGATCGGGTAGACTTGCTCTATTCTCCGTCACGAGTCCAATGGTGGGTTCCGCTTGAGAAACTGATGAGGTATGGAAGTAGAGACTTAGAGAGAAGTCAGAGAAAAAGAGGTTAGGGGTTTTAGAGAGATGATGGCTTGAGTGAAAATGAGACTTGACTACTTACTTTTTCTATAAATACGCGTTTTTAGTTTAATAATATAATAATCAAGTGTCATTCCACTTCTACCATTTCTACTCAAATGACAGATTTTCTAGGTTGTTACAGGTGCTACCTAATATCTCGACCCAACACATGCCAACTCAATTTGGCCAAACTTAACAAAGGTTTTCTTGTCCCACCTAGTCCAACTCGACCTGGACTTGACCAAACTTGACTCGACATGTTCTTAGCCCAACTCAGCTAAATGTGATCCTGCTCTGACTCGACTTAGCTTAAACTGGGGCTAATTGAACTCGACTTGGGCATGAGTTGACTAGACTCCACCAAACCTGAGCCAACTCAACTCAACTTAGGCTCGACTTGACCCAGTCTTCATCAAGCTAGGCCCAACTCAGTTGAACATGGATCGATCTCGACTTAGATGAAAAAGGACCCATCCTGATTCAACTGAATGTGGGTTTACCTCGACTTAGCTCAACCTTAGTCTAGGTTCACGTGATCATTAGACTACCCAGTCCATGTAACTACGAAGTTGAAAAACAAAGGATCAAGTTAAATTCTAGAATATAATCACACATGAGTAAAAAATATAAAAAGAGCATTAGACAGTCCGTTATACAGTTTATCAAAAAGGCTCAAATTCTCACCAGAAACAATCTTATCACGAAAGATTCAAAACTTATTTTTCAAGAATTATGAAATATATCGGCCATTAGAAAGTCCTAGGAATTTATTTTCCATAATAAAATAAATTCAAACAAATTAAACAAAAATAAATCCTAAAACTGTGATTTCTCCCCCACACTTAAATCACACATTGTCCTTAATGTAAAAGTTATCAAACGGTCATGTAAATAAAAGTGTAAGAAGAGGAACTCTCTTGTCAAGCTTGAGGGAAAGGAAAAATTGGAGTTAATCTCCTCAACCATCTCCTTTGCAATAAAAGCCAAAGGTCTTTATGTAGTGTGGCACAAGGATGATTCACATATCCACTGAAAAATCTAGCCAAGACATACAAAATTGTGGCATAGGCAATGAATTACAAAGAACAACTGCTATTAAAAACATTTTTTAGTAAGGTGAAATTTGCAAGAGTTAATTGGATGAATGTAGTCAGGATAAAGAAGGGGAAATGAATGGATGGTGGTGTAAGAAGAATAGTTGGGATAGGTAAATTGAGACAGTGTAGACGGTTTAATTATTGGATTTAGTAATCAATCAAGTCAAAATAATTGGTATCTAACATTAGTCACCAAGGTTTTAGCCACTTATACCGTTAGATTCTAGATTAGTTTCTAACTTAATTAGATATCAATTTAGAATATAATGGTATAAGTGACTAAAACATCGGTAGCTAATGTTAGATACCAATTATCTTAATTTAATTGGTCACTAAATTCAACCATTATTTTTATTTTGTAGTTATTTAGCAACCAAAACCTTATTTAGTGATTATTTTGGTCATAATTAGCAACCATTTTATTTGGTAGCTAAAAATTGGTTTTTAAAAGCTTTCTTTTTCATAGTAATCCCAAACCTAGATTGACTCAACTTGATCTCAGCTTGAATCTACTTAACTTGGCTCTAACCCAGGCTGACTCGGTGTGACCTTACAAGAGCCTGACATGGTGCTATCTTACTTAAGTCTGCAATGATCTAATATTTCCTAAATTAAAAATAATTTTGTTTAACATAAATTGAGAAGAAATTTTACAAATATAAAATAAAATAAAAAATCTTGAAGAACCTTAAAAAAAATAACATCATCGAGTATTTACTAAAAAAATCTATCAATATTGATTTTTTTTAAATTTCTAACAATTATTTAATATTTAAATAACTTTTAAATTTAATAGTAATTAAAAAAAATTATCCAAATAATAAAATTAAAATTAAACTTCAATAAATTTAAATTGTATTATCCAAACAAAATATTTAAAACATAAAGTAATTTAAAATAAAATAAATTTAAATTCAATATAATTTGACATTTTTAAAAATTATGAAATTTCTTGTTCAAACAAGCTTACGAAAAATCATTATTTTTTTATGTTATCCTTCTGTGTGAATATTATAATTAATTTTTATGTAAGAATTTTGTTTGCATTAAAATGATGTAATTTTATCTCTTATATATGGGATAGAATTTTAAAAATTTATAGATTTGGTAAGATATCATTGAATTTAAAAAAGAAAAAGTCCTTCAATAATGAGTTGTTTATTTTATATTAAAATCGTCATCCCATCATGACTTTTCCTTTTTTTCTTCATATTGAAGTCGTCGTTACAATCATCACTCATACTTCTGATAAGCCATAATTTCATATTGAAGCCTTTTACTTTTTATATTCTTTGACTAACTAATTAATTGTAAATATATAAAATAAACTTGATTGTTATATCAATTAAAAATGACTTATTGATTATTTATTATTTTATTATAATAATTTGTGTTCATACAATTTAAAAGAATAATTCAAATTATGATAAATATTTTAAATTATATTTTTAAATAACAGTAAATTGTAGATAATATTTTTTTAAAATAAATAGTTAAAAATAATGTTTGAATTAATTATAATTAATAAAATTATTATTATTATTATTATTATTTATTATATAGATTAAAACTAGTCATATCATTAATTAAAATGATTGACCTAATGTAATAAAAATTATAAATTAATTTTTTTATTTAAAATTAATTAAAGCATATATATATATATATTATTTCGGTATATGAATAAAATCGGAAAACATTATGATACAAATTAAATTAATTTAACATTAAAGGGGAAATATGTTATAGTCTATGTTACATTCATAATTGACAATTACTTGATTATATATATAATCAATTAAGTCAATCTAAATCCAAATTTCAAAAAAAAAATATTCAAAATTTATTATTTAAAAAACTAAATAAATCTTAAAAATAATTAAATATATAAATATTATTTTTAAAATAAAAATATGTTATAATTGAAATAAATACATTGTAAAATTTCAATTATCATAGTTGAAATGAAAACTTCTTAAGAAAAATAAGTTATCATTAACAAATTCAATTACAACTTAACTAAATCCATTATTTAAAAAAAATGTTTACATAAATTGTAGATCAGTGATAACATTGTAATATTTTAACTTTAAAACCCAGTTCGGTTTAGCACAACACTAATCAAGTTATTAATGCTCTCATTTTTTTGCTGATCTAATATACATATAGTTAATCTATATTATGTATTAAAATATTATGTATTAAAAGTTATGGTAAATTTTTTAAATTGGTGTAATTTTTATCTGAAATTCTCAAAATGGTGTATTTTGTATGAAAAAATAAATGAAATCATGAAAAAATAACATGATCTTAGTTTACTAGTGTAGTGAAGATTTGAATTAATAAGTTAATTAAAATCGTTACAATACTGCATGATTTTATGGTGATTAATATTTTCCACCCATTCCTCATCTTCCTATTTTTGGCATGTGTTTTAGTAATACTTTGTAACTAAAATAAATGTAAAGTTACAAAACTGTTTTATTTGTTAATAAATATGTAATGGTTGAAATAAAAATAATGCTAGTATGAGATTTATATATTAAATTAAATTAAGAATAAGATTGATATTGGAAAAAAAAATTAAAATTTAATAATAAAATATATTTAGCGAAATTAAGTATAAGTTGGATATTTGAATTTAGTTACTAATATAGAAATAATTTAAAATAAAATTGAAATTTAGCAATAAATTTATAAAGAAAAATTTGAAAATAGTATATAATTTTTTAAATAAATTTATTGTTAGTTTTAAATTATATCTAGGTAATTTTTCTTCACAATATATAATCACTCTTATATTCAAATTAACTTCACATTTATTCAATTACTTAATCAGAATTAATTTCAACTATTACATATTTATCAATAAATAAAATGACTTTGTAACTGTCTATTTAGTTGCACATTAGCAACACACCACACATGCAAAAAAAAAAAAAAGAATAGGTGGAGAACATTAACCATCCTAAAATGGTGCAGTATTTAATTAACTCATTAATTGAAATAGTAGTTGCATAATTTCATCTAGTAAAACTAAAATTGTGTTCTCTTTTCATAATTTTTAATGTTAAATTAAATCATCCTGTAATATAGTCACGGTTTCTTCACAATGATATTGTGTCTCCTATACACGATTTACCCATATCCAAAAAAAAAATAAAAAAATACACCATTTTGAGAATATCGGATAAAAATTACACTTTGAAAAATTTGCCCAGTCTAACTATCTACTAAATGACATTTTCAATATGTTTCTATCTCATTAAATTCTGATTCACCTTCAAATTTATAGTTTACTCATTTTTTAATGTTTTCTCAAAAAAATAATTAATCTATATATAGGAAGAATTTCTTCCCGCTGGTTGGATATGAATGTAAATTTGTTGTCTAATTTTCCTTTAAAGCATGTAATAAGTGAAGGCGTAAAGTTCTCTAAAAGTAGGTTAAATTGTAGATTTTTTATTCCTAGGGATATAAAAAAATGTATAAAGAAATTTATAATAATTGAACTTTCCACTCAATCAATCAGACTATCATAATTGAAGCTGAAGAGAGAATAAAAAACAAAAATGTCAGATATAAGATATTAATTTGGTATGTAGGGTATATGTTTGACAGACATTATGTTTGAGAATATTAATTAATGAAGACTAATTATAATTAATAATTTCAGAATTTGAAAATATATTTAATAAAAACACTAATGTGGAAGTATGATGTAGAAAGAAAAAAGTTTTTGGTAAGAATACATTTTTATTTTTCATACAAATCAAAATACAATTTCCTGGTTATGAAAATAAAATAAAAAATAATAATACGAATGTTTTATATTTTAAAATTTTCATTTTGTAAAATGTATTTTAGTTATTATTAATGGTAATATTAAGTATTTTTATTTTCCACAATATAATTTTTCTTCGTATTCGTGTAAATAATAATTAAATCTATATCCTCCAACTGGCCACTTGCGCCCACACCCAATAATTTTCCTCTGACCTATAAAAAGATAAATAAATATAAACCTGAAAATTATTTTTTGAAGGCCATACATTTGAGCTGATCACTTGATATCTCTGGATTGTGTTTAGTATTATAATATAACAATATATGTTAACCTTAAAGTGCTTCCCATACAATTCATAAATAAAATATAATAAATGGAGTTATTTATTTTATTTACTCATGATATTTTATGAGAAGTAATTGGCAATGGCTTTCTACAGGGTACTGCTATCTATATTTAGCAATTTTTTAATATATCAATAATGTTCTTATCATTTTCATTTTAAAATTGACTTATTAAATAAATTTTTTTCTCTCTCTCACCCACTGTTGAGTTACATGCCAGTATAACTAAGAAAAAAATTGTTCAGGTTTTTCTTTCTTTCTCTAAGTTGTCAATGTATATTAATAAACTTTATTAATAAATAATAAAAAACAATCTTATAAATATTATAAAATATCTGTATTATTTTAACATACACTAAATTTCTTATAAAAAAATTATATATTTAAAAACAATATTTTTAATTAAATTTTTAAAATTAATCAAATAAGTTATAAATATCTTAACATCAAAATATCTCATTTTAACATACTAATAAAAAATAAAATAAATAATTGTCCATATTTATCTTTAGGAAAAAAAATATATCATATCTTTTAAAAGTATCATACATATAACAGATGTTTCTATGTGTGTCAAAAAAAAATATATTTAATAAATAAGTTTTAAAATAAAGGTAATAAAGATATTATTGGCATATTAAAAGAATTTTTAAATGCAAGAAGTAGTTTGCATAGTGTAAGAAACAACTGGCAATTAATTTCTTATGCTTCATTCGGATTAAAAGTATAATAAAAAATAAATATAAAAATAATAAAGAAGAATATGAAAAAAAAAGTGTATTATTTGGATGTACAAAATTATAAATATGTAAGCCATTTTTTTCACATATTTATACAAATGATAAGAAATAAATTAATTATGAAAAATAATATTCTTATAATAATTAAAAAATGCATTTTAATATAATATTTTTCAAAATGAAATAATTTATTTTTAAAAAAAATATTAAACTATTAAACTAACACAAATTAACAAAAAAAAAAAGAGAAACAATTTGTTACTCATTTCATTTCTCTTAAATTATCGGTCAAAATTTAGTATTTTATCTTATCTATTGTCATTTTATTTCTGTTCTCTTTACTTTTCGGAATGCTTTGTGGTGGGGAATATTCTTTTCCCTCTTAAATCAATAGGAAAAAGTTTCGTATTTTTATCCAAACAAATTAAGAGATTAACGAATATGAAGCCTTTCATATGAATCCGAAATTTAAAAATAAAATATATGATGCCCATGGTAATAGAAAAGCTACCAAACAACTAAGTAGGTAAGTAAAAGATTCGAAGGAAGCAATAAGATGGAAGATACTCCCAGAAAATGATGAACGAATGGTTCTTGTGCATTGTGATTCACCACAGGTACAAGCTCTTCTGCACGTATCACGTGCCATGAATTTATTTCATGAAAAATATAATAAATTATAATTATCCTCTCAGTGTGCCAATTTACTTGGTGTAAATTCTTACGTACAAATATATCAGATTCTCTTTCTTACTTGCTAAAAGCCGTGTGGGTTGTACGAGAGGGATTGAGTTGTTCCGTCATAATAAAATAAGTTAAAAATCTTTTTTAATATTTTATTTAGATTTAAAAATTTTGAAAAATTAAATTAGAGATAAAATGTATAAAAAAATTGTTTTCTTAAATAAAAAAAAATTATTATAAGTAACGTGATAAATATAATTGATATTTTTTTAATCCATAAAATTTAAAATTATAAATTTATTCTTCTAATTAAAAATAAAATATGATTAATTTGGTTAGTGCTGGTGATTGAATTATTATTTTTAGTGGATAGAATTATAAGTTTATCAATTATTTAAAATAAGAATTAAAATTAAAATTAATTTATTATCATAAATATTAGTTTCTAAATTTATTTTTAATCCATATGTCTCACATTTTTAACACAATTCTACCATCTTCGTGATTTAAACATTTATAATTATAAATATTTTGTAATTAATTAGTATCACAAACTCATAACCAATTATTATAACTGATTATTCCTTCAAAAGTATACATAATCAAAGTTGTGGTAATGGCTTCCACCACCTTACAGTACCACCACGAAACCATTCCTTCAGCTTCGGGACCACCACTGTCATCACGAGAAATTGCATAATGAAAGTGGGAACATTTGTATCATTAAACAATATCTTACATGACTTTCTTCTCTATTATTTCTACACAAAAGCGAAAATGCAGAATCTTTCTCTTTGCACATCTTCAAATCCAAATATGATGGTGTCTCTCAAAATTGTCTGAGTGAACAACACATCACTCAAAACAAACATAACGTAAAAGATATATTAGTCCATTAATCTTTTTTATTTTTGTTTTTAAAATTTTTTATATTTAAATTTGGTTTTTATGTATGCAAGTATTAAAAGCACATTTAATCATATAAATATTTTTTAAATTATTAATTAATTAATATATTTAATAAGATAATTTAAAATAATTATTACCTTTACATGTCCATAATAATTAATAATTAAAATTTAATTTATAAGTATTAATGATAAAATTATAATACTATTCCATATTGTATTCTTCAAATAATATAATACCAAAAGTTATTTTTTAAAACTATTTTTTATTTTAAATTTTAATTTAAAAAGTTGGATTAACATATTAGCACACTTCATCCGTCTTTGATACATTAGTTCGACGAGTTAAGTGGGACAAACAAATTAAAAACACTAACCCAACCTGTCAAATTTTGGTAGATTGGTAGGTTTCTCGTTTCATCACTCTTAACTTTTTATGTGTGCACTTGAAGATATTTTATCAATTAATCCAATCTACACCTTTATATTATAGTTTATGTTTTTATATATTTATCATATGTTTGCATTTTCATAGAAAATTATAATTAAAAAATATTAATTATAACTTCTAATAAATTATTTTATTTTTAACTTCCTCTTCTTATTTTAGTATATGACTACTTCTCTTTAAAGAAGACTTGAATCTCACGCTCATATTAATAACTAAAACAAAGCTATTTGAATACCTCAATAACATAATTCTTAAAATCTCTTTCTTGACCAAGTATACTTGTTATTAATCTATTATTTCAAATATTTATTTATTAATAATATTTATGGTGCTTATAAAGTAGATGAATATATAAATAGTTTAAAGTAATGTTTTCAACTAGGATATTCATAGGTTTAACTTTGGACTTCATGATAAATGCTCAAAATTGTTAAGGCTAAGTGATAAGTATATACAGCTTTTATAGACTAAAAAATTTTCAAGATTCTCAAGGAAAATAATTATTATTATACAAATATTTTTAACAAAAAATACTCAATTACCTAATTATTTTTTAATTAGCTTTTAACTTTTAATGTTCATAATGATTCATTAAAAGTGGGATATAAATTCATATATTTGATAAAAATTAACATTTGTAAGTTATGCTTATATTATCTATTGTGTGTATCTCAAGTTTATTAAGATTAATATTCTGGCCATACAAGTACCTCATTCTTTCTCCTGTAATAATTTTTTCTTACATACATGTTTGCAAACCAGGAAAAGATGAACCTACCCATATAAGTTGTTAGGGAAAGTTTCAATAAATTTTCTCTAAGATGCTAACTTGTGGACAACTTGCTTTTAATATTATTGGATGATATTAAATTTATCTTTAATTCTCTATAATAATGTTTTATATACTTTTATTTGTTATATACTTCTAATAGTTATAAAGATATAAAATATTAACATATGTATATATGATTAATGTTACTTATAAGAATTCGTATACAAATAAAGAAAAAATACTCTCATTTTTTAATTAATCAATCAATTTCTTTATATAATTGAGGTGTTAGAGTGCACATAACACATTGAGAAATTTACATCCTTGATTAATCATAATAAATTATTGCAAGTTGCAAAGATCCATTTGTGGACTGAAACAAATTTGTAGAAGTTGGAACATTCACTTTATCGAAACAATTGAAAAAGGTATCCATTTGTGGATTGTAACATACTTAATATAAAGGAGTTTGATAACATAAGTGGCAAATGAGAACGAATACATACTAATTGGCTCCAAGTGGGAGATTGTTGTGAACAAATGCTACCATGGTGTATTAGAAGAAGGTGGTTGAAATTTCTTACTTACCTTGTGTTTCAATATGTAGTTTAATGTATCTCATTTATTTAAGGAAATAAGTGTGTTGATGTGTCAACTAACCTTTGTTTGATTAATGATATCTAAATTCAAATTGTCATAATTTATATGTTAAATTGTGCATTGATAATATCTTTATTGTATTCTTTTTTTATATTTTTGTTTAAGCATGTAACATGTGATTATTGGATAAGATATCAACATAGCAGAGATATCATTAATTCTTAATGATGTTTTGCATATTGACATGAAGTAGCATTCACTCTCAAAAATTGGATTCATTCTCTCGCCTCAATTTCCTTGCTATAAAAAATTACAAATCAATACCAAAACAAAATGAGACAATTTAAAATCAACGCATAAAATTAATTCTAGTAACCTAACCACTAAATATTGTAAAAAAAAAAATCAATTACCAATAAGTGGGATTTCACTAAATTTACTTAGATTTAATTAAGCATATGGCAATTGTGGCTGATATTTGAGAAGGAGTAACTTGATTTTGTGTAAATTGAATTGTATCATAATTGACAAGAGACTAAATAATATTATTCCAAAATGGTCTAGCTGTGAGGGAAGAGGGAAGTGTAATTAGCTAATACTATGTGCCTATGTGTAATAAATACGAAGAAAATGTTTATCAGGTATTTCTAAACTGTGACTTGGCCCGAAAAGTATGAGATACATGTGATAAATGGGTAGGCAATATATAGGTAAGACATCAATCTATCTTGAACCACTTCTCGAAGAGCTTTTACTTAATAAGCTTAAAGAAAAAAAGCAAATGTGGTATGGGCAGGAGTGTGGGTAGCAATAATATGCAAAATATGATACAAAGGAACAAGATTGTTTTCAATAATGATATAGTTGATGCAAAAGATATTTTTTCCCTTGCTCAACTTAAAGGGTGGTTGTGGACCAAATATAAAAATTTTGGGATAAATTTTTCATTGGCAGAGTGGTTAATGTGTCAAACCGAACCTTTGGCAATTCTCCACAAATGGTAAAAGGAAGCAATGAGTTATACTCAAGGATATAAGAAAAACATACAGGAAGTGGACAAGGCAAATTCTTCTGTAATAGAAAATTAATAACCTAGCACTAGTTGGTTATTATTAGTAGTTAGTGACGGTTGGTAGTTATATTCTTCGTTTGTTGGTAGTTAGTGATTGTCATTAATTGTATTCTGGACACAGGGACAATGGTTTTTTTGTTTTAGACATTGTGGAGTTCTTAGGAGTTTTATTTTGTTAGTGATTGTCATTAATTGTATTGTGGACACATACAATGGTTCTTTTGTTTTAGACGTGTTGTGGAGTTCTTAGAAATTTTGTTTTTCAGGCAGTGTCTCCAATCACTTATTTGTACGATGGGTTTAAAGAAAAGATAGTGTTAGAATTACTTATTATATTTGTAATAGGGTTAAAATACCTCTTTAAGTGTTTCAATTTATTTTATTCATAATTATTATAAAAAAAAATATTCCTCCTTATTTTTATTACATCGCAAAAAAGATAGTTTATTATTTTACTATAAAACGAAATTAATCACATTTATTATTTTTAATGCATATAACAAGTCTAGGTCCATTTTTTCTAGCTTATACCAGATATCTAAGATCCGAGAGAAGTAGGTAATGGATCACCTATTTCATCCAACAAAAGGTATTTGCATTCGAAAATAGTAAGAAAACACAATAGGACCGAAAAATAGAAATGGCTCCGTCGTACAAAGCCATCAAGAAAATAATTTTTTATTTCCTTCCTACACAATAACTGGTTCCCCATATGTGCCTAACAAAAAATGTGCTTATTCCCCATATGTACCTAACAAAAAATAAATGTGCTTCTTCCCAACGATAATTGGTCCCACAACAACCCCAAAACAAAACAACTACAGTAAGAGAATCTATAATGAAAAACTACACTCGAGGATATTAAACACCACACATGTTTCACAAACAACCCTATATCCTTCTAAATAAGGTTATTGCTTACTCCATTCCTTCGATTTCAATCTTTCCTTCCTGTAATTTTCAAAATAACTTTTTTACCTTTCTTTTAAATATTTTTTAAATTATTTATTATAAATTATTTTCACAACATATTTTTTTAATTCATAAAATATATTTTAGAACACATTTTTTTATAATAAGATATAATTTCAAACAAAATGTCTAGAATAAAATTTTTAAAACCCACAAAATATATTTTAGAGCAAGCTTTTTTAAGATAGAATTTTGATAATAAACTTTTAAAATGTATATATAATGTTTTCCAAAATAATTTTTAGAATGAGTTTATGTTTTAGAAAAAAACTTTCTATAACGAAACTTTTTTGTATTCTTCTTTTTCTAACTATAATATGAGCAATTTGCGGTAACAATTACAGTTGGAATGCAATGAGAAAGAAATAGATAAGACTATTGGATATTTTACTCAATCATATAGAAATTTGGATTAAAAATAGAGAATGAAGAAAATCATTACCACCAAATAAACTTACAACAAGCAGATGAACATTTATTCCGACTCTGGACAAAAACCTTAGACCATTATGACATTGACTTTCATGACAACAATAATAGATGAGAGAGCTCAAAATATAAAAAATAAAATAAAATAAAATAAATAAATTAATTATGTCGTTATCATAGAACAAGTACAACGTAACAACTACTACATGTTTCACCATTGTCATACACAACCCCCTACCACCTCATGATCGAAGAATGTGTCGAACCACCCTAATGTAGCAACAAGATAGCCTAATGTTGAGAATTTTTAATGATTTTACATACGAACGAATGGAGAACTAATTTTAAACCCTTAGACGGCAAACAAACATATCGTATGAATAAGAGCTACAATATTTAAGCTCTTGTTAAATCAATGTATTCTCAAGTCCATTACCTAAAAAATTAATTTTGATAACAAACGATAATTATCAAAATTAACAAATATATATATTAGTGCAGTTAGAACTATTAAGAAAGTAAAAATAACAAATCCAAATTATACAATTCTACATTTGATCAAAATTTGTTTATGTAATCACGTATACTCATTACTTTCTAAAAAAAAAAACTCGTTATATTATGAACTAATTGTAAACTATTTTATTACATACGAGTAGAGCCTCATTACTAAAGAAAATTAAAAATTTAATTGTGTCATTATCTCCGTATTATATCATAAATAAATAATTACACCCAAAATTTTTGCTTTTCTCTCAGGCTCTTCCCAAAGTATTTTAGAAATACAAAGCAATCCAATCATAAAGTACGTCTCATAATAAAATTGTTATAACCCTCAGGCAGCTTGTCAGTTTTAGATGTGTCACAATCTTCCCCATTCTAAAGAAATGCAAAGTAAAAATTGCTGAAACTATAAGTGCATAAACATTGGTTACAATCCTTAGGAAATATATTAGCAACAAATTCAATCAAATTTAATTAAACAGACCAAGTAAGGTTCATTATTTAATGAATTACACCTGAATTTTACCAAAAATGTTCAAATGTTCTGAATCATTTTCTTGGCAATGCACATCTGCAAATAAATTATAGATTGAGTATCTCAACATACATAACACCTCTTGAAAACCAGTATCTATCATACTCAAGATGCTTATCTCATCTAAAAGTAAGTTTCATTCATCAACTCAAGTAAATATAACCTAACCAAACCAGGTTCCATCACAAAAGAATAGGCATTCAAGCACAGTGGCCACATGTTCATTTACATGACACTTAACTAATTAGAATTCATACATACAGCACAAACTGCAAATCAGAAATACAATGCAACAAAGCCACAGGTTATAGAACAAATAAATAAAAATCATTTTATTTTATTTTATTTTTACGAGAAAAAAAAAAAAACATGGTTGTACAAACAGATAGCCCAAACAGGGCAAGAATGAGAGGGAGAGTTGGATGAGCAGAGAACCTATATTAAGCTTTTATCTCAGGTGAAATTGTCAAGAAATTCTACTAATATATGAAAAAATTTGGAGAGGATGGTGAGGGTGGGAAAAGGAAAAGGGAGAAAGAAAACCTATGATAATATAATACAATAGAGAGGCAGAACCATTGATGGGATTTCCACATCAACAGGTCACTGCAGACCTTGTTGCACCATTTAGGTGGTGATAGAAGAATAGCCTAAGCAAGAAATGCTATACAGATAAACCTTTACATGAAATAGCTCAGAGATCTCATTTTTCTTGATCCTCCTTCTCCGTAGAGGTCATTCCATTGAAGTAGTTCATTCATATTTGTTGATTCTGATGACACGCTCGCACACACCTGCACAAAAATACATCAAACATTGTATATCAGCACGAAAAGGACTCTATCAAGCAATGCATGATCAACATGAAAAACAAAACCCATTTTGTAATCCATTCCCACATTCTACACTATCATTATCATTTGCGCAACCTTCCATTCATCATACACATCTAATAAAGGCCATTCATTGTTGAAATTCCATTTCCATGGCAATATTCCCCAACAATTTAAAGCTTAGTGAGCCCATTTTATTAGATAATTGCCTTTGCACCAAGAGTCAAGACTACCCCCTCCCCAAAAGATCTATATATAGTCATTCCAACCTTTAACAATCCGATTATTGTATACTAGAAACCTAGGATAAAGCCTCATCATGCTTAAACAAGAAGCTGAAAATGATGTGCCAGTATCAGATCTGCACTTTAATTTAGTTGTCTATCCAATTAAGCCAAGTCCAGAATCACTAAACACCGAAGGCAGACAACAATACTTTAGTGGATGGTTTCAAATGTAATTCCTAACAAAGATTGGATGGTTTCACTAGCTGGGCAGCGATTGCATCATTGTTATATATGCCATCCACCAATAATACAAAAGGCCTAAAAATTAGTGGGGGTCCAAAGGCTATCTTAAAGGACACCGTATGCATCAAAGTGAACACAATATTTTAAAACGAAAACAATGGAAATGAAATAAAATACCTGCTCATGTGCGTATCGAAAATCGTCCATCTTCAAAGGCCGAATGTCGGAGCTGCTACACAATCCAGGTAAAGGTTTGTTCTCGGATAAGGCTAGGCTTTTCTCCTGAAAGACATTTCATGTCAAAGTGAGGAAGAGATCATCAATCCTTAGATATTATGCAAGCACATTACGATGCACAGGATTACATTAGCACTGAACTGATATTTATGTATGACAGAAAGCTAGGTAGATAGTTTTGTGTTGTGTGTCACTAACCTTCTTTTCCTTCTCTAAGATCTCTCGTATTGGGCAGTGAGCTGCTGTGACACACAGGTTCTGCAATCAAAAGATAACAATCAGAATATTTGCTGCCGAATCGAATGTTACCTTCTCCAGAAACCAAGAAAAAAACGAAAAATATATAGAATTACAACCTTTAGATCACTCCCAGAATATCCATCAGTCATATTAGCCATTACTTCAAAATCAACATCAAGTGCCAAATCTTCTTTCGCTAAAATGACTCGGAGAATTTTTTCTCTGTTTGGAGCATCTGGCAAATTAACCATCAACCTACATAAAAAAGGAAATAAGAAAACCTGCATTAGAATGGATGTCATTTGTAAAACATGAGAATGCAAGTCAAAAATAAACATAACATGCTCACCTTCTTGGAAGCCTCCTAATAACAGCCTCATCAAGATCAAAAGGCCTGTTCGTAGCAGCAAGAACAAGTACACGCTCTTTATCTTTAGTACGCAAACCATCCCAATTAACCATAAACTCATTTTTCATTTTTCGCATAGCCTCATGCTCACTGGGGTTTTCCCGTCTTCCTAGCATACTATCAACCTGCCATGACAAATCAACGACAATTGCAACTAAGAAAAAACATACTTGCTACCATAAAAACTGACAACATTTAAATATGCAGGTCTCCAAATTCAGCCAGTTTTTCATTTGCCTGGTCTTTCAGAATGTTCAAGGAAAGTAAAAGAGTTGGAAATCAGATACTTATAGCTCAATTGAAGAATAACTGTTATAGAACATAACCACAAAAACAATATAACCAAGCAATTCAGTAAAAAAAAATCGGATTAAGTTCTGAAATTTTGGTTCGGAACTGCTAGAAATTCATTCCAAATCACAGCCCACCCTTCTCTTCAACCCCATGTATCAAGCCTACATAAACACGGTTCCAGCATTCTAGACACCATTGTCACTCTAGTTCAGTTTAGCAAAGCCTAAGAGGTCTACCCCCTTTAATAATCTACAATCAATAAATGTATACCTAAACAACATTTCAAAGCAATCAATAACTCTCCAATCACATTATACGCCACATACTCCTTTGGCACATCCGTTTATACTGATCATAACTTTGCTTTACTCCAATTGATCATATCCTCTTAAAATAGTCCAACAATGGGTCATACTGAAGGGGGTTCAAAAATTTATTTAAAACGAAGGAAAAAAAAAAGAAAATAAACAAATGACATTATAAACCAACCTCGTCAACAAAAATAACACTCGGAGCAATTTTGCTGGCCAGAGAAAAAACTGCTTTTACATATTTTTCTCCTTCACCAAACCACTGCAATAAACAAAACCATGTCGTTTCTGTCACTGAGGCATACAAGGAAATACACAGCATAACAAAAAAGAAATTTGCAACATTAGTACCTTTGAAGTGATGCTGGACATTGAAATATTAATGAAATTTGCTCCAGCTTCAGTAGCTACAGCCTTTGCAAGCATTGTTTTTCCTGTGCCAGGGGGCCCAAAAAGCAATATTCCCTTGCAAGGCTACATCCAAAGTAGTTAATGAGGTGATGAAGATGATCTACTAGAAAAATGTCTTCCACAAGTCATTTAAAGCAACTAAAAAGGAAATCTATTCACCTTAGTTAGCTGTCCTTTGCAAAATAATTCAGGCCTCTGAAGAGGAAGCATGACCAATTCCTTCAAGGTGTCCTTCACATTTTCTAAAGCTCCAATATCATCAAATGTGACCCCGATATCAGTAGGTGGAATAACATCAGCAAGCAGCTTCTTCTCAAACTCATTCTCAGTAACCACATCCTAGAAAAAACAATTAAAAAATACAGGTGACTGTTCCATAATTCAAACCATGCCAAAGTAACAAAACCAGACGGATACCAGCTGAGAAAAAAAACTTCAAAAGAAACGATGGTAAAAGACTTAAACTTTTAAAATTTAGTGTTAAACTACCTTGAGTGATTTTTTCAAGCTTTTGTTTTCATTTTGAATGCCATGTAGAATGTTAAGCCCATAATTAATGCTGCACAGTAAGATGAAAGTTGTATCAATAAAAAATACTGTTAGAAGAAAACAAACATGCCCAAAGATAACAAATACAACCTTTCTGCAGATATCACAAGCTTAGAATCTTTGGTAGAAGCTTCAGATGAATGCATAAAATGGTAACTTATAGCCCAGCCAATGATCTTCTCCACACCTAGAAAATGGAGTTCATAGGATATTATAAGTAATAAGACAGCAAATCTCAGCGTCTCATATTCAGTTGAGAAAAAAATCTATACATTTCAGTAAAAAAGAACAAAGAAACTGACTTTCAGTTGTTAGGGTTTGATCTTTGATGCAAAGAGTCTCAAGGTCAGGGCAATCCAATCCAATCCTGAGGAGAGCCTGAACCATTAGAAGAATCTTATCAGATGTTTGACAATGGCAAAGCAATAAATTGTAGTATCTAATAAACCAAACTTAAGTCACATACAATGCTTCAAAAATGAGCATCAAGGTATCATCTTGTTAGCAGTACTTGGCCATGTGAATCAAATAATGGATACGGATGGCCAAGACGAGTAGGCTTGAAAAAGCAGGAAACAAAAAGTTATTCACACAAACAACTTTTAGAATGATGTTGAACATTGTTAGGTCCAATTGGGAAAATTTCACAGCCAATGCAATTAAAGCCACATATTCCAAAGGCAAATAACACGCAATCCACAACCCAATGAAAAAACGAAAAATGCAGAAAAATTGCAGCAACAAGGGCAATCATAAAATATAAAAGATTATCCTTATCCTGCTTCATGAATTAGTAGGAAACACAGAAAACAATAAAATAAAAAGCATGCACATAAAAATTAACATGTGTTGCTGGACTCACTGTGCGAACGCTGACAATATTGGACTGAGCTTTCATAGTTTCAATATCACGTTCTAACTGTTGCTTCCAATCAGAAAGTAAACCCTCATCCTGTAGAAATTTAGACATAATACGAATACATGAACTGTAAATAGCAACGGAATAAATTTCAAAATGAAGTCGATATGATGTCATACCTGAGGCAGCTGTATTGTCACTTTGTTGGGGAAAAGGCGACCAAGTTGCTTCATTACTTTAGGGGTTTCTTTGCTCCGATCGTGTAGTCTACTAAAGTTATCCTAAAAAAAGAAGAAATGGTGCTGGGTTATATATACAATGTACATATCATGATATTAACAAGGATTTAGATCTATCTCCGAGCTAGGAATAGTGTAAAGGTACAGAAGACAAGCGCCCAAACTTCCAAGCTAGAAAAATGCAAGCTTTAAATCAAGGTAAGAAGTGCAAGGGCTGTGATTCTTATACCGGGAAGGCAAGATCAAGTAGTGCTGTCTGATTGCTCCCAAACTTGGTAAATAGAAGGCCACCAGGTTGGGTCTGGAAGCATAACCATGCAGCAATTAAATAAAGCAGCAAAAACATTACCATAATCATGAGACCCCACAATGTAATACTAGATAAAAATACAATAATGAGAAAGTACCTTCTCCTTTCTATTGTCAAGCATAGTATGAGAGCCGATTACCACAACATTTGGTGGCAAGCTTTCAAATTTATTTTTCAAAACTTCATAGTTCCCAACCAGTGTCTTCTCTATATCTTTAATGAACAACAGTAGTGGACCACTTTTAATCTGATTAGAAGTAACCTATTCAAAGGAAATGAGGGATGTTAAATGTACTTCTTTAAGAATAGAAGCATCTTTTCGACCAGTAACGAATTAGGACAACCTCAAAGATATCATTTATTGCAACTTTGTCCGTATCGTCCCCTCCAGAGACATCTACCCGTAGTAAATGATTTGCTGCAGTTTAAATCCTCAATGAATTATATGTGCTAAAATGATAGCAAAGAATATGCTAATATGCAGATAAGGCAACAAAATTTCAATCAAACACGGTGAATTACCCAAACAAAAGAACCCCCTATCATCTTCACAAAGGCCTCCAAGATCATTGCCATCTGGAATTGATTTATCAAACCTAACCCCAATTTTTGAAGACCCGTTATCTTCAAAAGCAAGCATAACTTTACCCCGGGAGCCATAGCTCGGTCCCCTGACCAATATAGCAAGAATTATATTATTAATTTCCAAAAATTAAAAAATAACCAGAGGATTAAATATAAAAAATTTGCAGGAGGATAAAATATTAACATAAAGAGATATTTAAAAATGTGAAAATGAAATTTAAAAAACATCAAAGCTCTCTAGTTAGTCATCATTATAGAAATTGAAACACCTTCTGAATAGCTAGGAGCCTAGGAGCAATGAACCAGAGAAAAATCCATTACACAGAAAAGTCCATTTAACATCAGTTAAATACAAAAGGAGAAATGACAAAAACACAAAAACCTCAGACATGTACTAAGAAACGGCTCCAAAGTGAAATTATTTCTTTTCCTTTCTGTCAAAAAAGTGTGAATGTTTCTGAAGTTATAGCCTCTGCAAATGGGAACTGTCATTAAAATCCAATTGCACTTTACTAAAAGTTTAGCATGCATTTTCAATGTGCACCATTCACCATAAAAAAGACAAAATACAAATCTAATAATTCATAGATCAACCTTTATTACTCATAATTCTAAAAATCTTTTGAGTATAATTATTCCATTAAACAAATTACCTTGAAGGATAATTTGGTAGTGCCGAGACGGCAGAAGGAAAATTCCCAACAAATTTTACTCTATCACCTGCAAATTTAGCAAGCAACATGTCATTAGAGACAAAAAATGTCACCAAGCATTCATTATAAAGCATAACAGCATACCCTCTTTAAGAGTAGTGCCTTTTGATGATGCAGTGGAAACCTCTTGCTTCAGCATAGCCTGAGAACTTAAGGTGGATCCACCTATAATTTCAGCATCGACACTAGATGCTGGTTTCTTATGATTTAATGTGGCAGTCTGGGAACTTCTCTTGGCAAGCACAGATGGCCTTTCAGGTCTGGAACTTTCTTTAGCAGAATCAACTTCCTTTGCAGGTGCTCCCTGAAAAACCAATTTCATAATTAAGAATAAGTGTACATTAATCCTGATTTACCAAACAACCATCTCAACAGAAGCAATCAAATAATCGAAGTAAACACCATGATCAAGAAATACTTTAGACTGGTAAGATTTTGAAAATCCTGTATAACTATAACAAAAGAAGAATATCTAATAAAACATACACCAGGCATAGAAAGAGAATCCACAATCAGTAGCCTGGCACCAAAATGCTTCGCCAGTGCCTTGCACAAAGTCTCCTGATATATTTCCGAACCTACACAAGAATCATAAAAAATATCATTATTGTATCACAAAGCGGGGAAGTAGAAGCATAAGCAAGAATTATGTATCCACCTGCAGGACCAGATAACAATATTCGCGGAGACACAGATGGGAGGTCGGAAGCATATTTTCCAAAGCCATTGCATTTCAAATGAATATATGTAGAAGCGATCAAAACGTTCTTTGTTGTATCACTGCATAACACAAAACATCATAACTAAGTAACCATAAATTATCTCTCATCAATCTTGCCAATAACCACAAGCAATTGAAGCAGCACTTTAGAAACAAAGAATACCAACATAGCCATAGTTCACATATAATTGTGACCATACTGGTATTTTAGTTCAGACAGAGTAATGAAGAGATAAATTCATAACAAGCAACTTTATGCACCTTAGATAATAGGGGAAAGTTTCAAAAGAGACATCAATATCCTCAGATTTGAGAATTCTCTGTTGTAAACTGTCCTTGAATGCTTGTCGCCTGGTTGAAGCCAATATTGTTGGGGTATCAACATCTTTAAGGAGTTCTCTTAATTCCCTTCGCTGTTCCAATATCTTGGTAATGCCACAACTTAAATCCAGTTCAGGACATGAGCCAGCAAGCATGCGCAGTAATGGCCTTAATTCATATGTAGCAGCAGTCACCTTCCCAACATCAGCATCCACAGTGGTGTCGATTTCTGCAGTGTCAAGGCTAGGATTTTCATTAACAGTGTTAGAGGATGCTAGAACAGATTTGTCAGCAGAGAAAACTCCAGATGATGGTACATCTTTATTGGTGGCATCTTTCATTTCAGTGTCGGGCACATCATCCCCATTGCCAGAAGGTAGTGATGAAATGTCAGTGTTCTGTTGGGCACTCTTTCCATTTTTAGCAGGAGACGAAAGGAGGGATAAGTCTTTATGAAGATTAGATAAAGAGGCCAATATTGATGCTCCAGCAACAGCAGAAGGGTCACCAGATCTAGCTTCAACTTGTGCTCCATTTATAGGAGCACTCTGGGCTTCTAAAATACTCACGGAAGAAGGTATACCAGCAGCACTAATATTGTTATTTGTGAGCTGCTGAAAGATCTGAATTCAATGTTAAGGACACAGAATACATAAAAAAAAGAAATTTAGGAATGGAAAAAATCATCTTATAATGAATAAACAGAACAGATGACATGATTAACTGATATCCATGTACAATGTAAGTGATCACATAAGCATGCAAAGAAAGAAAGGAGCAACAGGAGGTAGATGAAAAATAGATAAACTCTTCTAATAGAACCATATGTAAAGGATACATAAGCATGTTTGCCCGAAGAACCAAAGACCACCTCATCTCCTCCACTTAAAATCAAACGGGTATTCTTTCGATGAGTTCTGCCATTAACTAGAATAGAACCTTTGCCCCCTGTGATTTCAAGTAATGCAACAGACGAGCCTCCGCGCTGTGCAGAGTCCAACAACAACCGTGGTCAGTAATCTTAAAAATCCACGGAAATGCTAAACAGTACTTTTCTTCAGAGTGAATAATTTTGTGAAGCATCCCAAACAAAACTAGTTCATTTCATTAATATCTTTAATCAAACATCTAAAATAGGTTATTTTTTTGTTTGAGAAATGATTATTTTGTCATGATAAAGCTGGAAAGCAGATGGCCCATTAGCTATTCATTTGATCATTTCAAGTTTTGAAAGACAAGAGGAAACTCTACCTCTATGTGGCTCAACTTGCACAACATATTACCAACAGTGGGATCTTTAAGCCATAAATTACAATTACGACCTTGACCGACAGTGAAGACAAGATCACTTATGGACACATGAGGATTCTGGAAAAGGATGAATAACAAAAAGATTAATTCCAAATATATAATAGTACAACAAAAAAGGAATCTTTAACATCACAAACACAAACCAGCTCATAGTACCCCCTCCCCATTTTAATCCAAGAGCAAATAGAACAAACCTCGAAATATACGTGAATACTACCCATCAACGATATTTTTCAAACAAAATCAAATGCAATATTTGTTTTCACCAAACCACTCCAAATCTCTTCTGCACTGTTAAAGAGACACCTTATAAACTGAATATATAATTACAATAGAACCAGTGTCCAGTTATTACATATCTACCAAATACAATTTGAAAGATACAGTATAAAACAAAATCTTCTCTTTCGGTAATGCACAAAAGACTCAAATATCCCAAAGTTAATAGATTCAACCCCAAAATTATGTCAAGACTGATTTGTTTTGTTATTAATCACATCCAACTAATTTTCTTATTCTGCATGGATTGTCATAATTTAAGACTATGCAAAATTATGTCAAACAGAGTAAGTCAATTAATTAGCTCTTACTATCAAATAAGAAAGAGCCCTGGACAACTAAGACGTTTCATTTCAATCTTAACTTAGCGCTACTTAAACAAACCTCCCATGACATTATTGCTTATTATGACAAACTCCCCTCTTGTTTGAGAGATTAAACTTCCTTTTAAATTATTTGTATCTCTATTCTAAATCTTGCAAAACGCTTTGTGCAGTCACCACCTCGTCATCTCTGCCCCACAGGCAGTTAAAACAGTATCACTGCTTCCTTCACCTGAATCTCGCGAAACAACACCCCCTCATGTCCTTCTCAATCTGCAAACTTACTTCCCTCCCTCCACTCCCTACTAGATAGCAGCACCTCCAATGTCAAACCCCCCACCCTTTCAATTGCTGCCACCTACCACTGTTTCAAACCACACCAGAACCTGTGCATGTTCAGCCAGCGCCAGTGCATTGACACTGGCTTCCAGCTCAACACATTCACAGCACACTCCCCCACAGGTCTATCACTATCGGTGCCCCCTTCTTCCTCCAGATCGTTCTTGTCAAAGGTGGTTGTCAGTTTGAACTGGAAGAGAAGTAGGATATAGATACGTTAAAGTAATAGCATCTTCACCTTTTTCTTTTCTGTAGCCATTAAACTATCTTTCTCTTCCTATTCACATTTCCTTCCTTCTTTCCTCAATGATCATTTTCCTTATCCGTTCCTTGATACCATCTCCCAACCCTCTTTTTCCTTACTTGGGGCACATATGCATGTGTAGCAGCACATAGAGCGAAAAGGGAAACACCTTGTACAACCCACAAGTCCAAGTTCCCTTCCTCCACGGGCGGCAGCCAATTAAAACTATAAGAGTGGTTTGCCTCATATGGGTGTCACCCAGACTCCAGAACAGTGAATAACAGAATCATCAGGAATCAGTATTAGTTTCCACCACCCTTGACACAATGAGCTTCCAGATGTAGAAGATGTTCATAATGGAGATCAATGGCCAAAATCCAAGGTAGAGCCTTGTAGCTAAAACCCTTATTACATAGGGCACGAAAGCTCTCTGCTGTTACAGACACATTCTTACCATAAACTCTAAGACAACATATGGCATGTTTCCTAACTGGATTTTCCAGCAATGAATTAATGAGTCCTCTCCCCTCTTTCTTTGACAAATTTGTGATTAAATGTGTGCAGTTGCAGGGCTGCAGTTCAAACTGTTTTGGTGTAGGGGAGGAGACTGGAGAATCTTTTACTTTGTGGTAAAGTTGTGCCTGGGACAACAAGTAACCCCATGGTTTATATATGTTTCTAACATAATTTTCACTAATAACAAATTCAGGAGATAGGTGTAATCATTCAGGGTAGTACAATAAATACCTCAGGCAGTAGTTACCCAACAGTCAATGTGATGCATCACGAGGTGTTTAGAAAATATGAGTACACTTGAATAATTTCAGAGCCCAGAATCATAAAGTGATTAGTAAGTCATAGGAGTGGTTCTGTGCTGCAATCCATCTACTTGTAGCAGAGTATAATAGGGAGAGTCATGCCCGCAGAGAACAGATACTATCCCAGAAAACCATTGCTCTTGAGATGGATGTTGACAAAATTACCTATTTACCCACTGTTTTGTCCACTATTCAAGTCACCCTTCCGGTAATTTTTCCATTACACCAATAAATCAGTGTTTATGATTCAAGACTAAACGCACCTTTGTGCTTGCATTTGTTGAGACCAAAAAATACAAGTAGGGCAAGACCTCTTCGCTTTCCTGCCATTCACTCGGCCCAGTAGTGTTTCTCGCTAATCCACAGCAATGACATTGTTTCTAGCCAAGCGTCATTTCACACATCACATTTCAGGCCTCTTTGTTCTATTTCCAATTTTAACTTTTAATTTGAGAGGTCTGTTCTGAATTTGTTGCACATATGTTCATTGAGTTTTGTCACTCACTTGTGTGGACGTCTGACTTTTGATTATTATAGTGTAATCAATTGTGGATACCAGAAAATAGAAAAGCCAAAAATAAGCTATAAAATATAGCTCATATCATCGCAGACAGGAAAATAGCAGAAGTCACATACAGGTTGAAATATATACCAACTATATATTTATAAAAAATCAAGTTGCATGCAAACAAAAAAAAAAAAATTGCATAAAAATTGGCATAAAATTAACCATAAAGTTCAATTGCCCAGAGACTCACTAGAGATGACAAGAGGATGCAGGAGACATGCCACAGTAGTGACACACAGCATAACAAAACAACCATGGGTTCAAGGAATTCAACAAGCCAATTATTTCCCACCACAGACACTATTTAACAGTTATTAATTATGATATGCGTCCTAGTTTTTCAGTAATTTTTTATCTTCAAGCACATTACACAATGGCAGTATAAATTATTTCCCATGTTTTACAATCTTCAATTGTGGGCTTCCCTCACTCCACCATTGTTACTATTGCAGATCGCGGAAAAGGGCAGAAAATCAATGATCTGCTATATCATACAGCAGAGAGCATAGCAGGCAAATAGCAGAAGTTGTACTGTGATTGCAGATCCAAGAAATTCTGCATGCAAGAGTATTTGACAATTCTGCAGGCAAATAGCCTATAGTGGCTATTTGACAACACTGCTTAAAAAAATGCTTCATAGTTTCTGGTTTTAGCAACTACATAAGCGCGGTAAAAATTATTTCCCTAGCATTAAGGGGTTTTCAGCTTTCAGCTATCCCACTATAGCATTTTAGATGTCAGTCAATCTGTGCCACTATTGGGACTGAAAACTATGTGTGGAATGTGAAGAAGTATTAAGCATCTATCGTACATGCAAGAGTAGACAAACACAAACACAACAGCTCCGGAACCACCAAAATCAGTATTCTTAACAAAAGAAAACTTCGAAGATCAAAATTGCTATGTATTCCTCTTGCAAGATTTGAAAACAAACTTACTCAGACGCACAAAACCCCAAACAAGCAAGCATGGTAAAAACCCAACTAAGAACAACAAAAACAAACCTGAGAACACTGTGAAAGGAGCTTGGCCCACGCAACCTTGGGGCTCAATTTCGTAGGGCGTTTCTTCGACCGACCACCCGGAGACACAGTCGCCGCCACTACCCCAGCCCCCTTCGATTTCTCCGCTGTTTCACCTTAATTTCCACAAACTCATAAATCTCATCTATCTGAAAACCCCATGCATGCAGAGAACCAACAACCCGATGTGAAACCCAGGCGAAAAAGGTACTAATTTCCTTACCTAGACACTGAGGGGACACCAAAGCCTCCCCCTCAACGGGTGTAGACGGAGATTTATCAGGCGAAATCGCATCACACCCATCGACGGCCTTCATCGACGTCGTATCGGGCAGATCAGACGGCCGCAGCTCCGGTTCGGCAGATTCATTGGCTGGTCCAGATTCGTTGACCGGAGCGACGGAGGGCACAGTGGTGGATGAGGAATCCTCGGACACCTGCGTGAGCACAGAGAATCGATCAACACGAGAGACCCATCTCCAATTGAGATTAAAATGGAATACCCAGATGAGCAAAAGGGGAATTGGCAAAAAAGCAAGAGGTGGGTAGCGGGGAGAGGGAGTAAAGATTGTACCTTGGATCTTTTGGTGTTGTTGGGGGGTGAGGAGGAAGAGAGAGAGCGCTTGGAAGAGGAGGAGCTGCTGCGTCTGGTTTCGACCATGGTGGTGGGTTGTGGAGGGTTCTGAGGACGGTCCTTTTCGGGGAAGATGAGAAAGGCAGGCTATGACTAAGAATGATTGGGGCAGATCATGGAAATTTTGTTAAGGTTTCTGCCTTGCTGCTTTTAATGTAATTGTGGGGATAATCAATCAATACAAAATAATAATAATAATAATATAAGGTATATAATAATTTTGGTACGTTTTAATGGAATTATCCAATTATATATACTAATGTCGTATAACTTTCTTCACTTTTCATAATAATTACCATGAGATTTTACACAAATATACCTATTTTCTGCTCAAGAATGAAAACTTAATTTTCTGAATTACTACAATTTTAGTTCAACTTTTTTCAGGAGATATTTTTTCATACATGTTACTCTGAATATTAAGGTTTTTTTTTTTACCATATTTAAAGAATGTAATTACATTTTCATTATGTCACGTCATCTTAGTACATTTTGAAATTCTAAAAGTTAACAAAATATTCTTTTGTTTTATTTATAAGACTTAATGATCTAAGTTATTGGAATTAAAAAATGAATAGTTTTTTAATGGTATATTTGTTCTAAAAATATATATAAGTTTAGTTAGAAATAAAAAAAATCTTTAATAGTTTTTTTAATGGTTTAGTTTTTTTTCACAAAAAAATATGATAACAAATTTAGTCGTAATAACAGTCACCTTTGTTAATACAACTTCTCATTGATTTAATTTAGACATTTTAGAATAAGTAAGATTTAATGTTCTAAAAATTTAACGTTATTCATATTTTAGAATTCTTTTACAGGTATATTGATTAATGATAATAATTTTATTGTTTGATAATATAAGAATATTACACCTATACTATTATTATCTATAATAATATATAATACCACTTTCCTAATTCTATTTATATAACCTTTTTTCAAAAATTATATTATTATTTTATCCAAATATAAAACACAAAATCATTAATTTCTGTTTAACGGTTTTATTCAACTTTTAACATCTCATGCATTCTAATAATTAATTGTCTAAAATAAATTCATCCAATCTTACCTTTTTTTAATATCCTAGAAGTCAAACAAATAATAAAATATTTAAAAAACTTATTTTTTTAAAAAAATACTTTAATTACCATATTTAATTATTTAACATTTTAAAAATGGCCCGGTAGAAACTATGTTTAGTTTAGTATTAACAATTATTATAGTTAATCTACTTGGTGTTTTGGTTTTCACATCTTCTATTATTTTATATTTTGTTATTTGGAAATGGCAAAATGGAAATTTGTGGGGTTGGTGGCTTTGGTGAAATTTATGGTAGTAGCTCCTAGAACACAACAAGTTTTGTTTGACTCTATGGAGAGAGAAAAAAGAGGGCACACACATACATAATATGGTTAGGTTAGAAGACCCACTTTCCCATCCCTCAAAATTTCTTAAAATTAATTTATTAAATTTAAAAAAAAAATTGTAACTTTTTTAGTCTATTATTTAAATATATAATATACTGATTTCAATTATAAATACTTACCAGTTACGTTTTAATTAAGTTTTAATATAAATAATCTTTTTAATTTATTTAATTAGTAACATTACTTAATTTGATAAAAATTTAATAATTTTAAATATATTTTAAACAAGAGTAAAAAGAAATAAAGAAAATGGTAGACCAATCTACTGGTTCACTTTTTGATGGACATAACTTTCAACTGGTTCTAATTATGATAAGTCAACTTGACTCTCGTTTTATCAACTAGCGTAGACTAACACGTTTGTGTGAGATGGTGCTGGATTCATTAAGTTTTTGCAATTACTTTTAAGAAAATAAAACAAAAACTTTTAATTTAAAAGAATCATGAATTAATTTTAATTTAAACTTTTTTATTATTCTTAAACACACAATAATTATACATAAATCATATTTCAATTGTATTAAAGTAATTAAGAAACTTTGATGCACGTGTGTTTGTGTTTGTGTTTATTTTTAATGTAATGGATAATCTCGTTTCTTGTTACACTTTACAATGGTTCTTCACCATGTCACTATTAACCTATAACGGGATAAACTTTATAAATATATGGCATTTTTTGTAGTTTATACATAATCTTTAAAATGTCAATTTAATGTTGATACATGATTGTGTAAAACCTTTATCGTTTAATCACAAATTATCGTTGGTGTGAATGTTCAGATAATTATTAGATTATTGTATACATTATGATTAAATAACGGTAAAACTATTTAGATTTTTTTTCTTAAAACACTAAACTTATACAACACATTTTACTTAAAGTAGTTTACTAAAATCAATTCTATCCATCTCATAAAATTCATAATTAATCATATATAATTATCTTAGCTTAATGAGTGGTGTGAAATTTGAATATATAGTGAGTACAAGACTGACAAGATAACTTTGTCATCAATATTTTGTACTATCTACCTCAAATATGTAACTCAATACCTTATAAAAAAAATCTAACTTATATTAAAACAAATCATTGCGCATAAATATAATTATATACTTTACTATACGCAAATTTTTTCTAAGTTTAAATCATTTCAGTTTTACTCTTAAATTTTTATTTAATTTTTCTTCTATTTTTGTTCACTATCACATTTGTGTCATTTAACAGAGGTTATTTTATTTTATGTTTACGTCACTCTAACAATGTTGGTTTAATTTTACATATATATTTCATCAACCAAATCATATTTCTCAATCATGAAACACTTAATATTGAAAAATTACTTGCTAATTTTTATTTATAGTTTGTAACTTTAAATTCTTCTTTGTCGTTCTTCTTCTTCCCCCGTGTTATGCATCTATTATTTGTTTCATATTCAATAAAAGTAATATTGAGGGATAATAAATGGTTAACTATCATCAACAGTGGATGTAGATTATATTATTTAACACAGATTATAAATGTAAACACTAGACTTCTTCTTTAATGTTGATTCAGTTAGGAAATGTACTTTTCCAATGTTTTTGAACAATGTACTATGAGGGGTATTAATTGTTTTTATATTTGTTTGCTTGTTTTTATGTATTAGTTTAGACATATATTAAGGAGATGGTGCTTAACAGTTTGCTTGGTCTTGAATGCTTGTATTTATTTTAAGTCTTTCAGAAAGAAATTAAAAAAAAAATTGCTTAAAGAATATATTAATTAATTATCTTGAGAACCTTATTTTTTAAGAAAGATTTTGAATTTGCGTATAATTTGTTATTCTGTGTTTATAATCAGAATTGATTATTACAAGTAAATAATCAATATTCTATACACTATATAATGGATTTATATGAGGTTTTTGTAAACATTTTACACAAATAATTAATTATGACTTTGAATAGAAGAATACTTTGGTTCATCATTTTTAAATTCTAACGAGAATAATAATTTATTAACTCAATTTTTGAATGTTAAATAAGGATTTTTTTACTATATTTTACAAATCACATGAATGAGAATAAAGAGATATCAAGGTACTAACATGTTTTATCTAATTATAAGTCTTTATGTACTCTTTACTCTTCTTGGAATAAGTTATATCAAAAACTCAATAAAAGAGGTTTTTCCTCTTTTCTATTTTTTTTTCCTAACTTGGCCAGAAATGAGTAGTTATCAAGATAATATCATTCACACTTATTTGATAATTTGTTGTATTGGTTATTATACTTAGGCTTGGTGTGATGATGTAGGGAGTTTTTGTACATAGTTTTTTTTAGTGATATATTTTTAAGAAAGTTTGTATTCTTTTGTTATTGTACTTAAAAGATATTAGTTCAATATACATAATAAGATTAATTATTGTTGTATTTATGATTAGAGTCTTCATTCAAATATTTGTGGTTGTTCAATAAAAAATGCGAAAAGATCCTATCTGAAGGATTGGATGAATTTTTATTGTAATGTATCATACTTTTGTACTTATAAGATAGCACATGATTTGGTGTTATGAGAGATGAAAAAATAATTTTCTTATGTGTTTATACTTATTGTTTAGAGTATTTTTTTAATTCTTCAAGTTGAGTTGCATTCCATCCTTAGAGAAATTTAGCTCATAATTCCAAAAAAATTTTGGAGTTGGTTGTGGTGTTTAACTGACTAAATATTATTAATTTATCAAATAATTGGTGTAATTCTCGTTACTTAGAAGTCGATCCTCCAAATAATATTAATTATTTTAAGTATATTATTTGATATCACTTATTTTAAGATGTTAAGTATGTAACGCATAAACTTGTTAACGGTAACATATAAAAAATTATAATATAATATTTTTCAGATATTATGTATTATAATTATGTTATGTATGAATAATATAAATGTTTTGTTATTTTAATATAAGACCTAAAAATAATAATAATAATAATAATAAAATACAATACATATTAATATATATATATTTAAAAAAATGAGATAAGATTGCGCGGAGGCAGGCCTTATCTTTTCTGCACCCTTCTTTAAATATATATTCTATGTAGGACAAATTGAAACCAGATTGCGTCCTAAAAAAATTAATTGAAATCGAACAAGGTAACTATCATAGGGTTCCTCCTATAAATACTAGTATCGGTAAATCTAAATTAGTGAAAGAAGAAAGCGCGTAGTAAAAAAAGAGAAAGAGAAAACAAAAATAAAGTAAAAGGATTTAAAGACTCTGGATCCATACATTCTCAATAACTACAAAGATAAGGAGAGAGAAACATTTCCGGTGTTTATATTATTTTACTTACTTATCTCATATATTTTATTGTATAAGGTATCTCTAATCTCATCTTGTTACATTATTATGCACTTTTTATAATTATAATGGTTTAATATAATATCTCTAGATATTATTTATCAAATGTAAATATAATAAAAAAAGTTAAAATAATAATAACTTGCATTTTTTAAAATAATTCATGAATGATAAGAGAAAAATATGTTCATTTAAATTGTGTAAACTAAGAAAAGTAGAATTAATAATATGTTGATTCAAGTTTAAATTAATTTATAGTTTAAGATTTGATTTTGGATATTTAAATGAGAAGGAGAAATTTGTACAAAACAAGAAAGGTGGTGAATTTCATTTATCTCAACGTGTGACTGTAAAAATAATTTACACTTGTCAACCTAAAATAAAAAAATTATAAATATGATATTTAGTTTCATATTATTTAATTTATTTTTATAGTTTCTGATGAGTATGTTTTTATTTACACTTATAGTGTTTAATATTGATTTTTTATATTATAATTAAGAATAAATTCATTGTTTTAAATAAGATTTGTTCAATTAAGATTATTTGGACCTTAATTGAGATCATTGATTAATTTAGATTTTAAACATATTCTTTTACTTTTCTTGTTTTTAATTATTTGTATAGATTTTATGAGTTTCGAATCTAATCAATCTTTTGCAAAAATATTATTACAAATTTTTTATAAAGATGATCCTCTGAAATTCTTACTTGATTTAAAGCAAATCTCCTTTAAATATTTTACACTAATTTTTGTAACATATTCAATTATCATGAGTTGTGGTCTGAAACATAATTTGAAAATAAAATATCTAAAAGAAATTGAGAGAAAGAAGATTTACAGCTTTACTACATAGAAGATATTTACAAAACTATTCTTTGACGCCTAAGGAAACATCATATAATTGCAAGAATAACTGAGCATTAATTTGAGTTAATTTAAAGAAAGAGAGATTATAAATAAAGGTTGGAGAATGCATGAAAGATACACATTGCTAACATAAACTCTAGATTTATTTTCTTTTGTAATTATTGTGCCTTCATCATGAAAGGCTAGACTTCTTTGGAGGTTTCTGTTTAATAAAATTTTGTTGTTTACATTCTCTATAACAATTGTGTTATATTGTTGGTCATTTTGAAATCCATTTTTGAAAAAATATTTATTTTTGAACGCTTGTTGAAAATAATTGTTTTTTCTTTAATTAGAGTTCTTAGTTAATTTGTTTAGTCTTAATCAATTTCTTATACACTTAGTTAAGAGATAAAAGATATACATCTCAATCAGTATACGATTGAAGACAAGGTGACAAGGTTAGATTTATCTTAAATATATTAGTAGACGTTTGTTTTGCTAATAAGATTTTGCTGAATTTAATTAACGGTTGTTTGATTGAGTTCAACTATGTGAAGAGAATTGAAGGATAATAATCGTAAGAAAAATCAAGGAAGAATTTGTTGTGAAATAACTTGAGAATTAACCTATTTTTTTTTAAATCATGTATTTTAATTTTCTGTACAATAATCCCCAACCCCCCCTAATTTACTATTATTACTAACTTTCTTCACTGCATATAATTTTTGAATATTGATTGTTTGAATTTACTATTTGATTCGTTGGGAGACGACTTGTATTTAACTCTAACTTTTCATTATTTATACTATCATCTCTTTTATGTTAGATGGTATAGTACTACGTTAAGTGGTAAACACTGGAATTCTTTTAATTTGCTCGTGAAACGACTACGATCATTTTCTCACTTCCTTTATGTCTCTTATTTCTCTTCTTTATGCAAATAATAGAATAAATACATATGTATATCCACAAATGAATAGATAGTCTCCTAATGAATTGGACAATTTTCTATCATGATACAAGCTACATTTTTAGTATGCAATGGAGTATGGACTTTCGGAATAATGCAGTAACTTTTAGGAGATAATGATCAACACTTTTGACCCTCTCTGACAGGTCCCATTACTATTATTTTTACTATTCCTATCATGTCCACTCATATCAATCCAATGTACACCATGTCTCTAGACTAATCAATTTTTTTAAAAAAATGAAAGAGTCAGAATCCTGAGAATTATGTTTATATTTATAGTTAAGACTCTTATAAAATGCTTATGTATGTAAATAATGTAAAATGTTTAATAAATTAAAGAGTTATGTTTTATTTTAAAAGATCTATAATCTATAAATTCAACAAAAAAATTAATTGATAAAATTTATTAAATCAATGTAATTTAAGACCCCACCTTAGATGGTACTAGAGTAATGATTCATGTGAAACAAGTGAAATAAGTCTACCATAAAATATTTATGAACATTAACTTGTATAATTCCATATAATATTAAGAAGATCAATGAATTGACAAAAGCAGCACAAGTTATGAGAGACACGATCCTTCCATTCTTAAGGATCCAAAGGCCTAAGAAACAACTAAAATACAAGGATTAGTTAAATTCTTAAGGATCCAAAGGCCTAAGGAACAACTAAAATACAAGGATTAGTTAAATTTAGAAGAAGTAAACCTCCATAATTTTTTGAGGTTATGATAAAGTTAATTTTTTTTTTTTGGTTTTGGATTGTTTTTATGTTTTCCTCTTTTTTGTTATTTTTCATTTAGTTTGGGTCTCATGGTTTTGAGCCAATTGACTTCATGTGGATCTTTTTAGTCACATGTGAAATAAGGCATCATTTTTCTGTCTTCTATATTATTCTTATTTTTTCTCTAGCCCTAATATTACTTTTCTTGTGCATCGCTTCTTTCTTTAAATAGTTCATCTACTTTGTTGATGCACGTCATTCATGAATCGTCACCTATCTATTGTGCCATTTATATGGTTATTTTTTTAAGTTAGTTATTTTAACATTGCTATCAACTGTATTTTAAGATAAATTTTTATTTTCCTTTATCACCAAAATGTTATGATATTAATTTTTTCTAGAAATAATAACATTATTTTTTTTAGGAAAAATGTTACGAGGGTTTAAATGAGATGAAGTGGTAATCGCTTTGAGAAGATATATATATTCTTGGGTTATATCTATTAGTGATAATGAAGTATGTTTTCACAGTGGTACAAAAAATGTGAAAAGAAACTTATAGGAAATGATTGCATTGAGTCATGGTTTCATTCATTAAACTTATTATAAAATCTACTATCTTATAAGCATCTTTAGTCACGAAAAATAATTTTATAATGGTGCAATTCAATAGGATATGGATAAAAGAAATTTTAATTCTCAAATGAGTAAATCATGCGGAAGAAATTGTGTCTCTCTTACACAAGTTTAGTTTTAAAAATGGTGAGAGTAAAGCACAAGGTTGAGCGCAAATGTTGAAATCGTATCTCCCTTGCTCCAGTTTGCTTAATTTAATTAACGTTTATTTCCATCTTAACACTGACATCGTGAGTTTTGAGCACGATCTCAATACACTTATTATCATATATTTGTAAAAGAAAAAATAATAATTTATAATAAATTAAAGTCATGATTTAGTGTCTCGATATCATATTTTTTTACACATTTATAACACAATTACAATTACATATAATAATTAAAATAATTAAAAAATGATTGAAATGAATCAAATTTTGCCATATTTTTTTAAAAATTAATTAACATTGATGAAGTTGGATCACATATTTCATCCAACTTCGTAACCATTAACTTCAATGAGACTTAATTTAAAAAAAATATATTCAATTCAATCATTTTTAATTATTTTAATTATTATATGTAACTATAAGTCTATTATAAAAGTGCAAAAATAATCTAGTGTTGGCATTAAATCAGAATTTTAATTCATTATAAATTATCAATTTTTTTCTTACAAATATCAGCTAATAAATATATTGAAATCCTGCTTCAAATCCACAATTTTAATGTTAATATGGAAATAGTAATAAGCAAACACACTTTCAACACTAAGCTCATGCTTTGTTTTGTCGATTTCATTTATTAAAAACTAAAACCGTGAAACAAAATCATAATTTGTTCTCTTGATAAAACCGTGTTATCTAAACACGATTTACTCGTTATAAAAATTATTTTTTTTTACTGAATATTCCTCTGGAATTTCACCATTATGAAAATTCTCCTTCTTTAGTCACTACAAAGATGATGGAAGAAATGCAATTAGGATTGTTGAAAGAAAGCTAATGAAAAATATTGAAAAAACATGTATAACATGATCACGAAATGCACTATATATTACAACACTTTTAAATTGAACTTTTAGTGATAATCTCGTCCTTTGAGCACTAATGGAAATGATGTAATGATAATGTTGATGATCATGATAATTATATTAGCTTCTATTTATTTATTTTTAGCTTTTTAATTTATTATTTAATTTATCTAAGTTCTTTATTTGTGAATTTTTTTATTTAATTTGTTTAATTATATATTATATATATATATATTAATAAATATTATGGATGTCATTAAAAATTAAAAATTATTTTGTTTATAAAATTATATAATAATATATATTTATTTTATAATTATTAGAATATATAAATTTATTTTAAAAAAATAAAGTAATTATTAACAATAGTGTCATGACAAGTGCTCACAATCAAATTAAATTTACATACCACAACGTAATTTGCAACCAAAATTTTAACACTTTTTGTTGAGAAAATAAAAATTGCAAACATTGTGGGTCATACATATAGCAACCGGTGCCAAAAGAATATAGTAACTAAATAGTGACGGCTTTAAAATCAAATCACTAATGACTAACTTTTAACTAGACACTTAATTTAATTCTAGAATCTCTAATCTAAATAAAAACCAGAATAACCCAACTAGCAACCAATTTTAGAAATGAAATACAATTTTCTTTTACTATTGTTGGATATCATGCATTATTAATTAAGAAAAATATATTTTTATTCTCTGTAACTATATATATTCCAAGCATAACTCACACTGGGTGCTAAGAACATAAATTATAGGAGCATCGATTTAGATTAAGATAACCTTGCCGTCACGTTAAGTTGACCTAGTTTTCTTACACAGGACCCACAAGAGCTATCATTCACACCTTTTTTTTTTTTATCCTGTTCCCAGGATGAAGACATTAGATTTTGGAAATTAGCAGTTAATTATAATTTAAATTTAATTAACACGTAAAGCATGAATCATATCATACAATGCAACCCCATAAAAGGTCAAAGGTAAAGAGGGAACCACGTTGATGACTAGGTTTTGGATTAGATCCAATCATTGCCATGTTTAATTATATTACGTAGAACTAACATGCACATGCAAATACATGATTAAATAGGATTTACACATCACTAATCTAATCATTAGGCATGTGCACGTTGTATAACACTGCCTCCTTAATTTCTTATAAGCTCAAGAAGACGAAATTTAGCTACTAATTTAAATTCGCTTCATTTGACTATCATAAATTGCCTAATAATTTTCCGATAATTTATTTTGTGAGAGTGAGTGAATAAATTGCCGGATAAGATATATAATAATTTGCGATCTCCTGACATATAATAAGGACTTCTTTAGCGGGTAACTTATCAATAATTAGCCAAAATCTCATCCATCACTTATTTAATTTTATTGTAGTCACATTTAAATATCTGTAATCTAATTATATCTTTAGTTCACAATTAATATAATATTTTCATTATTGATTGATAAATTTATAGAATATAATTTACCACTCTCTCTTGGATATTATTAACCAATAATTAAAATATAAATCATTAAAATTAAAACAATTATTATTGTTCAAATATATATCATATAATGATATAAGAAATTTGAATTTCTATGCTATGAAACATCATTCATTAGATATACGTATTTTTTATACTAAAGAGTAACTTTTATCACAAAATAACATAATTTAATAATAAATAATATATACAGTATATAGCGTGGCCAGCACTTTATGTTTGTCATTTTGGTGTTATGAGACATATTTAGTATCCATTTTTCATGATATTTATTTCTATAACTGACATATTAACTAATATTTTCTATTTAAATTAAAATAATAACTGCACTTATTATGTGGATTATGGTATAGAAATTGATGTTATATTTTTTAGTTATTTTTCTTCAAAAATAACAGTAATTTTTTTTATATAACTATATATACTTCTCAAGTTGATTTGCTCTTTTTAATTAAATAGTATTATTCTATACTCCATTATACTCACTTGAATTCATATTTAATTCCATAAGTGTCGCTTGATGGTTATAAACTCTAATTATTCTTGCGAGGTAAGCAGAAATTAATTTATAGAGTTGAAACAAAATTGGTGAAATTCACAATTACTGATATTCGAGATTTCGTTTGTAGGCTTTAAGACTTAGAAAATGTTTAAATATATTTAATAAAAAAAAGCGGGTGCAAAATAATTAACATTAGATCCAATCAATATTTAAATCAAACAATATTTTTTTAAAATAAAAAACATATTAAGAGAAACTATCAATCAATTTTATACAGGGCAATGAAATTTACAAATGAAACCTATTTTCTTTTATGTGTTATTTTTAGAATTATTTTTGAAGTAATTGTTTTTTAATTTTAAATTTTAAAATAGAGAAAAACAAAATAAAGATAGTTGAAATTTTGGAAAGAGGAAAAAAAAAGGAAGGTTGATATGAAAAGAAATACAGGACTAAAAAATAATCTAAATTAAAATTTGGGTCATCTAATAAAAAAAAGTGTTTTACTCATTGATTTACAATGTTGTAATTACAATTAAAAATATTTAGTTTATCTAAATTTTGTAACGTAAAATATTAAAAAAAATACATATTACGTACAGACGAAGTTCTTATGTAATATTCAAAATCCGTATATAAAATATCATTTTCGACAAATTACATAAAAAGAATCTATATATAAATGTGGAGTATATAAATTGTATAAAAAATATAAAATTTTTCTCTATGTAATTTGCATACAAAAATTTCCGTATATAATTTACCTAATTTACGTACATAAATATTCGTAGGTAAGTTAGATATGAAAATATCAGTATGTAACTTAAGATGAATTCTCAAAGATACATGTTTGCTATATTCAAATTTTAATATTATTTTTATAAAAGTTAATAATTTAAGGGTTTAGAAATGTAAAATTGTTAAATGCAAATGCAAAAAAGTAATAAAGATGAAAAATTAACATTAAGAAGATTAAAATAAATCAATCTACATATTCAAAAATTACGCGATCCTCTTGTTATAATTATTTAAAGATTTAGTTTAAAGTATGAACAATTAATCGATTTAATTAATCAACTAAACCGATTATATGAATTAAATCACATCATAGTTCAATTCAATTTGTATTTAGATGTCAATCAAAATTCAGAAATGCAATTTGATATCACAAAGAGTAAACCCGAAATTAGAGATTAAAAAAAATCATAAAATTAGACAATCGATGTATAACTCAATGTAACTTATTTTTTTTATCTTGATTCCGTGGATAGATCAGCAAGATTTAGTTCCCCGTGAATGAAAAACATCGAATGAATTTCAATTTCAAGGAGAGAGAGAGGAGAAGAGTCAAAAATGAAAATTGGGAGAAAAGAAGATTAAGAGATAATTCCTAAAATTCTGAAATTTCGTAAAATGATTTTAGTTTCTAGTTTAGGGTATACTTAACTATATATATATATATATATATATATATATATATATATATATATATATATATATATATATATATATATATACTCTAAATCCTAATGAAAACGTGAACCTAAACATGGGCTTTAACTAAGTTGATAAGTCCAATTCGAAAAGTCTAAACTAAAACAAGGAAAAGCTAATCTACATGATTTCTTAAATAAAACTACCTCAAATTTAAAAATTCATCAAAAATAGTAGAGAACTTAAAATCCAACAAACCAGATGTCAATTTTGAAATCTTGGAAATGTAAAATTTAATGTAACTAAAATCAGTCAAAAGTAATATCTACACAAAAGGTTATAACTAAAATAGTGCAAAAAAAATCAAATAAATAAAAAGAATACACAAAAGTAAATATGTACAATGAACTCAATTATTATTAATGAGAAAAGATGAGCTAAGAACTGAAAATAAATCATATGGAAAATGTCATTATTGTACAATAAAGTTATAAATATGTAGAAAGTATGTGTCATCACTCATTTTCAAGGTCTACTTTTATATTCCAGGTTTGTATTATTTGGTCTATAAAGTATGTGTTAGATTAAAATTCAGCATACTCTATATTTAGGTTTGATTATGTGCTTAAGAATAAAATGTAAAACATGATCTTATATGAAAAAAAAATGTAGGTTGAGTTCAAAAGTGGGGCAAAGGAGGGGTGAATTAAACTATGTATGATTTTTCACGAAAAATAAGTTTTAAGAATGAAGTTTTCAATGAAATCAATGTACTGCAATTTTAGTGAACAAACAACAACAAAAATCGGTCGTAATTTACAAACAGTCAAATAAACTTCTTGTTTGATTATCCTGACAAAATTCAATTGATTCAATTCACATATTAAATTTTCAGTAATTATCAAACACCAAAATTACTGAAAAACAAACAATCAATCTATGTGTTAATAAATGTGACGAAGGTTTTATTGAATTACCAAACACTTCAAAGAATTATAAGTTTTATTGAAAAACAATCAATTAAAGATTCAATTTTAATTTAATCAAATTTTGTTGTTATTACAAATTAGGAAACCAGTACAAGAACCAAGAATAAAAAGGCAGTACACAAAATTTTTTTATATTGATTCACTCTTCCTTAAGAGATACATCCAGTCTCCTTGCCAACCTAATAAAGATTATACTAAAAAACAAAGTTCAATACAATACACCAAAGACACAATCTTACATCCTGGAAGATCCAATAATACACTATGTAACACCTTGCTACATCTTTACAATTAGAAACCCTATCTAATGATAATCCAAAAGACACAATACAAATAATTGAAATTGAAAAATTACAACTCAAAACCGTAACAAACAGTGAAACAACTAGTTCAAAAAGTTGCAGGAAAACTTCACAGACTCAATAATTTATGAAAGATAGATTTTAATAAAAAAATAAATTAAAAACACATATGAGTTGATTTATTTTATTAAAAGTATTTTCAATTGATTAAGTTTGAAAAATAACTCTTTAAAAACATCATTATAATAATTTTACTTGCAAATTTTACCAAAACAGTTGACTTATCAATATTCTTGGAATAAAATCCCCTCATCATAAATCCTACAAGAGGATCAACAGACATGCCTAAGACACTAACACAATTCTTCAAGATTGTTTATCTCTTGATTTCATCAAATATTCTTCATCACCATTGCCAACATTATAAGCATTATGTCTCAATAGATGCAAAAACTTCATTCAGCCGAAAGACATAAGTATTTTACTTATGTTCTTTGTTCGATAGGATTTTTCTTGGACATACACAAGTGTTTTTATTTCATTTGATAAGCTTTTGCTTAAAAATACGCAAGTTTGCTTACTAGATTTGATAATTTTTTGTTTGGACACATGTAAATATTTTTGTTTTGTCTGATAAGCTTTTAATTAGACAACACAAATGTGATTACTTTATTTGATAAATTTTTGCTTAGACAAATAATAAATATACTTCGACTAGGAGAAGATGAAGCTTGAAACATTTCATGGTATATTTCAAATACTAATAAATGCTTATTTATGATTATAGAGAGAATGTTCGTTTATTAATTTCTTATAAGAGGATTTTTGCATTGAAGTTTCTACATCAATATATCTCTTTACCAATGTGCTTAAAGTTTCATCACATGAACAACATTTTTTGATTAAACTATGATTTACTCAAAGATAGAAAGAAGTTATTTATCCTACGCTTGATAAGTCAGGTTGTGTATAAGAGGAATTGCATAAAGAAGTCACACAAATTTAATTATGCATGAATAACATTCAATGCATCCATGTGTTTAAGCATGGATAAATGATAGACAAAGAAGAAGAATAATGAAAGAGCTCACAACAACTTTTAAAGAATTTGCAACGATCTTTTCTTCTCAACATCTATACATTAAATATATTGTGAAGAAGAAAGGTTGACAAAACTCTTACAATGAGAACAAGAACAAGAACAAGCTATTATGATCTTAAACAATCCTTGGCCCTTGGTTTGTGATGAAGAACATTTGTGTTCATAGCAAATTAGAAAAGTGTAATCAAACTTGTATTCGTCTTAGGATATTATTCTCTTATAATGAGTTAAACCTAGTGGAGTCAGACAACAAAAGTAATAAGATTTAAGAATAATATGGAAACACCCTGAACGCAATCAATTAATCCAAACAAAAACCAATATGCAATAAAAAATAGAAGAATAAATCAACACCAATAATTAACATGGGAAAAACTTCTCAATAGAGATAAAAAAAACCATGAGACGATAAATACTTGAATAATACCAAAACAAAGGTACAATGAGTCTCACAAAAACCAATCACAGAACATATCAATACAAATCTTCCTAATCCTCAAATGGTCACCAACAATGGCCCAAAATATCAACAAATTTAAATTCAACAAGGAAGAGTTTAAGAATCTCGTTCCAGAAAAATAGTCACTGTTCACAAATTTTCTGAAAACAAACAAGAGCTCTGATCTCAAATCTGACTGTCCAAGACAACATACTATGAGTGATAAAACTCCAATAAAAATTTCAGAGCAATTGGAGAAGATTTCACCGTTTAATTTCCAAAACAACTGAGACTGACAGTAACAGGAACTTCTTGCAGATAGCAGCTCTTTATAAAATTCCTGACGCTTCTACAGACTTCCAGTAGACAATCCAACCGTCCAGATTGAAGAAATATGAGTGAGAAATCTTTAAAAATATTGAAGCTTGATTAGACAAGGTTTCACCGTTGGATCTTCAAAACAAACAATACATGTTGCAGTTGCTATAGGAAATAACTATGAATTCTCTCTCTCTCTCTCTCTCTCTCTCTCTCTCTTCTTCAAAGCGGCTGTTCACACACTTCTCCACACACACCAATGCTCTCACAGTTGCACATACCTAGGGCTAGCCTTTTACCCTAATTATAATGATGCATTATATTGAGTCTATCATGTGTTATAGACACACAAAAAATAATGGGTTTGGGCCTCACAAGGAGAGAATCAACCTAACAAATCTCCCCCTTCTCGACAAGGTTGAGACCCTCACAAATCCAACAATAGAGCAACATGCTTCATGCTTTTCCTAGACAATACCTTTGTCATCATATCAACACTGTTATCATCAGAATGCACTAAATCACCTAGTTCTAACTTCCTTGAAGGTAGGTTGTTATTGAAAGACACTTTATTTTGCTTTCCACCAAAGCAATGAGAACTTTTCTGCAAATGTGTCTTTCCAATATCAGACAATAAATTCTTTCTAATAAAGCAGACATCCCTTTTTCACTCATATGACATAACCTCTTATGCCACAAGTCAATTCCATCAACAAACTTAGCTGCATTAACAACATATTTTATAATTTTAGCCTTAGTTATGTAAAGTGTAGAGTGCTTAGTACCTCTACCCACAACCATGGAACCCTTAGTGAGCTTCCAACTTTCACTTGAAAATGTGTTGTTATAGTTTTCATCACACAACTTACCAACAGAAAGTAAGTTTAATCGGACATCAAGAACATACTTCACATGCTTCAAAATTAATCTAAAGTCATTGGACATTTCCAAGCAAACCTATCCAACACCAATGCATCTTGCTACACTTTCATGGATCATTTTCACACTACCAAAATCACCAGGAGTATAAGAAGTAAACAAATCTCTACTAGATTTGATATGAAAAGAAACACCACTATCAATCACCCAATTGGTTGAGTTATCAACAAGATTTGCAGACTCAAACTCATGAACTAAAAGGAAGTCACAGAGGTTACATTAACCCTATCTTTATTATCACTATGATCTTTACCTTTGTCATTATTATTATTCTCACTTCTATTTTTTTAACTTCAAACAATATGTCTATATGTGCCCCTTCTTATGACAATAGTGACACTCAACATCTTTGTACATGCCTTTAAAGTTGTTTCTACGTTGATCTTTGTCTTTTGGAGCACGACTGTTGCTTCTCCCCCTATACTTAGAAACTAAAATATCTTAATGAGACGATGTACCCCGTGACTTTATTATCATTCTTTCATTCAAAACACTACTATTGGCAAGGTTCATATAGATGACACCATCAGGAGCATAATTGGACAATGAAGTTCTAAGAATTTTCCATGAATCTGGTGAGGAGCTAAGAAACAATAGTTCTTGAATTTCTTCATCAAACTTGATACCCATAGCAAATAACTGATTCATAATTCCCTAAAAGTTGTTCAAGTGATCTGTCATTATGTCTCATCAGTATTCAAAGCTAACAATTGCTTTATCGAAAACATCTTATTATTTCCAATTTTTCTAGCATATAATTGTTCAAGATTAATCCACAAAAAAACAAGTGTATGAAATTTTTTTACATAAAGCAAGTCTTCCATTTTTGTCTTCTAAAAATTATAATTGGAGCCATTCAGAGTGACCATTCTACTAGTGTTAGTTTCCATTGTTCACCAAACCACAAGCCCAAACCAATAAGCTTTGAAGCCAATTGCTGGGAAAATCTGAGGTGGAAACACCGAAAAGATCAAACAACAATGAGATAAGAGTCACCCACATAAGAGAATGATACCACCTTCAACCCAAAACGTCAATAAAACCCATGATCTTTTATATAACCACCTTTATTTAACAAAGTTGTTTAACCAAGAGTCATTAGATTGAAAAAATACTTGATGTTTAGATAAAAGTATAGAGTATGGTATCAAATCCTCTTTATTAGATTATGAAAAGTTTAGGATCAGAACAGACTTGAATCCAAAATCATCTTAATAACTTTACACAGAAACTATAACTATTAGACAAAAAAACGTTTTCGTCATATCATTATAATTATCATTCTTATCAAGAAAATATGGTTATGTTTATAACAATTACAATAATTATAATAATACTTAATAATAATAATAATATTAATTGATATTATTACTATAATAGTTTTTATTATAATTGTTATTATTATTATTATTATTATCACTACTATTGTTATTATTATTAATATTAATATTTTTATTAATATTATGATTATTAATATTATTATTATTAATTGTAATTTACTGATTAATTAAATCTTTTGATAAACTGACGGTAAAATCCGTCTATCGGTGATGAAATGAAATAAACATTATCCCTATTACAAAATTTACTACTATAATCGATCCACCACAATAATTTGATATATTTTGTTTTTGATATAATAAAAAAATAACTTTAATACAAAAACATTAATTTTGATAGTTTTATTTTAATTTTGTTAATCTTTAAAATAATTAACTAGGTAATTGTAAAATTTGTTTATTAAAAAAATTAATATTAATGTGAAGATAACCTTATATTAATATATACTAAAAAAAGAATTAATATGAATGTGAAAATTAAATATTTGAAGATCATCACACTAAACAATAAAAATTTATAAAAGGATTCTAATTTTATTAATTATATATTCATATTAATTTTTTTTAACTGAACGTATGCATGCACAAGTTTTTATTAGTAATGAAGGAAAGGAAACCAAAATATATGATCATAAAAAATGTATATATATATATATATTTTTTTTTTTTCAAAATTTATAACAAGAGTATATTTATAACAAGATTATTTTTCAAATTTTTCTTCCATTAGTGTTTGAAAACGGAAGATATTGAATTTATAATTGATTAATTAGTCAATCAATTGTTTAATCTAGTTTTCGTATTAATTGTTAAAAAATATACACACATAAATACAATTAATAATATATGATAATGACATTAATTTTTTTAAAAAATTTGAATAGTATCACGAAATATCTTATCTACGAGAATAGCTTGATGATGATAAAAGCTATTTTGTTTTAGAGAATTTTATGAAAGTCATTTCAAGACTTCAAATAAAATTAGTGAAATTCTATAATAATACTTGTCAAACTTGAAAATAATGTATCTTTCAATAAACTATTTACTAATAATTGGTTTCATAGTAAATTTTATTATAACTCCATTAAAATATCTGTAATTTTTGAAAATATAGTCCGTTAATGGTTACTGATATAAGAAGATAATATTCCAATTATTGCGTGATTCAAATCTATTACAAACATTTAACATTACAAGCTATTTTTATCAAAACAATGTTTAAAACAAAATCAAACGGGAATCGAAAAGGCTTCAAGAATGAAAAGGGTAGTTTTGTACTTACACATAAACTTGTGGGGTGATATTAGATTGGAACGGTTGCATAGTTGCATCTCGTATCATTTTGAATTCAAACGCCGAGCCGAATATTTTGCGGCTGCATCAAGAATAATCTCATGGTTAGTGTTCTTTCTCTGTATTTCTTTTATGTTCTTCGTTAAGAAATTAGAGTTTATTTGAATTGTATGGTGTTATTGTTTCTGGAATCCGAGTCTGCATGTCATTGAGATTAGGGTTTTCTGAATTTGGGATATTGTTTCAGCAATAAAGCCTGAGAGATAATTATTGGGCATTATACTCATTTCTTTTTTCCTTCGTGAATGCAGGACGGACAGGATTCACAGGACCCTAAGCAAAACCCTGCTGATATGACTGCCTTTGTAAGCTGTTATTAGTTTTTATGAATCAATTATTTTCTGTTGCTCCCTTCAATTTTGATCTTTAATGTGGCTGGTTTCTGTTTACACTGTCGGAATGGTTACTTTGCATGTTTAGTTTCATGATGTGTTAACGGAATTGATTTCTGACCCTTGTCTACCCTGCTTTGTCTGCTTTCAGGTGCAGAATCTTCTTCAGCAGATGGTGAGTTGTATAGTATAGGTTTTTAGAGCTACAATTATGATTTTTTGGAGTATGTTTCATTGCTGCTAACTAGAATTCTCTTTCCAGCAAAATAGGTTCCAGACAATGTCCGACTCAATTGTTACGAAGAATATCCTTTTTGTGCGGTTTTCAAATTCTTTAAATGAGTTAGTTGGAATTTGAGATTTGATTCAAAGGGCTATACTGGGTGGATGATAGGAGATCTAAGGGGTGTTTGGTTTTGAGGAAATGCCTTTTTTTTTTTTGTATTTCCAAAAGTTTATGTAGGAAATAGTGAAAACAATTTTTTTTAATTCTGTTTATTTCTATTCTAACATTTATTGTTCAAAATTTTAAAAGCAGGACTAACATTTTTGTAATGAAATTAAAATATTAGATGAGATAAGAAAAGTTTTTCTTCATACAAACTCCCTAAGGTGACTTACATTCTCTTGACAACTTACCTATATTTTACTGAACAGTCTCTCTTAACAACCTACATTGGACAGTATGAATCCTTGAAGTTGTTTATATAATGTTAAACTGTGATCTGTTAGTTTCAGTTCACATTGTTTCATTTGATTATTTGTGTTTTGTTACCATGAAAATGGGTTCATGTCATCAGTACTCAAGCCAAAAACATGATTGCATGTATGCATTGTTAGGATCCAGTTATGTGCCGTCACCTAATAGCTTAAGCTATTTGGAGGGGTAAAACCTTGAAATACACAGTAACCCTGATGATAAATTACAACTGTGCACAACTGCATCTTGACCTTTTTCTTTTGAACACAATGTAATCACCTTTTCGGTTGAGCACCATCTGTGTAAATATGATGTAATGTGTTGGCTGAGGCAGGATGACAGTGTTTCCAGTTTTATTACCCTAGTGTTGTAGACTTGCCAAATACTTGAACTCTGGAAAAAATGTTTTTCTTGACTTTACTGTACTTGATGATATGGGAAACCGTATAAATGAGTTGGAGCAAAGCATCAATGATCTAAGAGCAGAGATGGGAGTGGAGTCCTCTCCATCACCTGTGCCCACTGCAAAGCCAACAGAGGACGAAACCAAAGAAGAGGGTTCAGCTTAAGTGGCGTTCTGATTTGAGTTGCTCATTATTCTTGTATTACATTACACTAGGATTTTTATATTCTGCATCTATATTTGTCTGCTGAAGTAATTTGGAAAACAGATGTGCTGTATACCTATGAGTGCATCTAATCATTTGTAGCTAACTTGCTTTTTATGATTCAAGGGTAAACCTATATTTTATGTTGCAACCTGCCACTTTTTTAACTCAGCATGATCTGGGTGCATGAATCCATATCCTGAATCCAGGGCTTGCTGTACTAATATTATTCACTTTTTATTGTTTCTACAAACCTGTTTATTTTCGAACATTTAAAAGAAAGTTATTGTAAAACCCATTTACCAATGTCCAAAGCAGGATGTGCAATTCTGTATTTCTACTCATCTCCAACAGGGTTGGTAGTATGTGACATCATTTTAACAATTTTGTGAGAAATTGCTTGTCTGTAGTAACACTATTCATCAAGTACCCCTGCAACCTTGCGCTGCTTCCATGGCTTGCAATTTTCAATTCTTAGTTTTCATATACATTTTACAAGTATTTGGTTGAACTGGAAACTAAATTAATCTTAATTCAATTTTAAAGCACTTTTAACTCAATTTAATAAAAAAGAAACAGTAGTTTCAACCTTTGTTTAAATAATGGTCACTGAGGCAAATATCTCTCCTTGTTTTGTTTTTGGCATGAAATACTACTGACATTATTTTTCAGTACACACTCGATTAAATTTTATTAAAATCAAAAGTTGAGGTAGTCCCATTCCATTTTTAATGAACCCCACTTACATTTTCTATTTTATAAAGTGTACTACTAGCACTTTTTTGTTCTTTTCTTCCCTGAATAAATAGAGAAAATTGAATAGAAAAAATGAAGCAGGACGTGAGAATAATTAGTTAGAAAAAGCTAAGCAACTATAAGCAAGGGAGGAATAAAAGTCTGTAGATACTAGAGAAAGGTCGAAAACAATATTTAGATCCCACAGGAAAGGTCAATAGGCATAACAAAGTTTTGTGGTGATACTGAAAGTTCTCCTGAAGACTCAACAAATAATTTCAGAGTATACTCTCCATGTTTTATAAATTGCTTATAACTACTGCTACAATGGCTGCTATTATATAAATAAATTACTTACAACTATTACAATCACGGCTATTATTTTATGAAGTACATACAACTATTACAATTACGGCTACTATTAATACTGGAAGAGTTTGTTTATAATTATTTTTTAATTTTTTAATAAAATAAGCAAATTTATGTTTCTTTTATGTGTTTGGTTATTTTTTTTATTTTAAAATTAACCAGTTATATTTTTTTTATTTTTTTAAGAATAAAGTCCTAGATTTTCAAAAATCGTTTATTCCATAAACATTTATTTTAAATTAACAAATTATTTTTCACCACTACTACCACAAATCTCCCATCATTATTATTTTGACTAAATTATTACTTACATACCATCAATTAATAACCAATTACTATAATATTCTAGCTATTACTTTTTTTTTCATTGTTATCATCATAATTAGTATCAATATGCTTATACATTATATTACTATACTAATAATCATCGTTATTACTATACCTTCGTTGTCATATGGAATAATTGTTATTAAAGTTGCTAACTTCATAATTATGCTCATTTCCAGCACTATTATCTTAGTTACTTTATACTTTATAGATATCATTAAAAGCGTAAAAGCGTGTTTGTGTTCCCCACACTTCTAGTATCTTTACTATAAATAAGTAAAAAGTAATCTGTAAGATTTAAATTTAATTTCTAAATTCTAAATTTTAAACCTTAAAAATATTTGATAATCATACTAAAAACAATTTGTGAGTATGAGATATTTTAATTGAGCAAATATATCGACAGCTGAAACTAGAAGTTTCTTTTCTCAAATCTTAGCTTTGTCTATGGAACGAGAATTTTCGTAATTTTGTATTTACCCTAGTTGCTTAAATCATATTCATTATTATTATTTTGTCGTAAATAAATATTAATTATTACTTTAGTTAAGTTGATTCTGATAAAAAAATTGACGGAGAAAACGTTGGAAAGATTTAAAATACAATGGCATATAAGATAGACTCACATAATAAATTAATGTCATCTTTAACCTAAAACCTTAACGCTTTAAGTTGAAGGCGGTGTCAATTCCTTATATGGGTTTGACTCAGGTTTCATTGTTGTTTGGATCTTTTTGATGTTTTTCCCTCATTTTATCTAATAAATAGTATCAGAGTCGATGATTCATCTAGATGACGAGCTCAAACGAGTACAATTTGATTCTTGTATTGAAAGTGTTTATGATGGAAGTTTCAAGCAAGCATGTCATGTTAAGTGTGTTAGCAACAATACAAGTAGGATTGCTTGTGAAATACTCGTGTTTACAAATGTTTCCGCTGGAGGGAGATGTACCAATGTGAAAGAGACTCTCACTTAAAGAGAAAATTAGTAAGAATCTAAGTTTGAGTTTAAGTCTGATATTGTATAAAAATAAAAATATTGAGCAACGTATAAAATAAAAAACCTATAAACATATTGCTTTAAGATTTTAGGTTAAAGATATTTTTAATCTCTTATTAGGATCTACTTATATATTCTAATTTGATTTGTCTTTTTAGTATAAATAATAAACAATTTTATAACGAGGTATGCATAGGAGAATACATTTTATATGTGCTTTAAGAGAAAAAGAAAGGATGTTAATTCAAAGCACAATAAAAAGAATGACTCAAACTAAAAGTTGCACTAGAATACATTTATGCTTTGTGAGTCACATGGAGAAGACAATATTCAATTATAGAGACCGTACAAAGATGTTTCGTGAAGACTTTTCTTAAATTATCTTAATTTTATAGATCATAAAATAATATTTACTTAAATTAGGCAAGTGATCAATTAGTAAGCAAAAAGTATATTTGTGTGGTAATGGCATAATTCTAAATATAACGTATAGAATACGATAATTGAAGCGTTGAGTTAACAAAATTTCAATAACAAGTCAATAAATAAGATTAATATTGTTATGTGTATTAAACACGTGCACACGACTATTAATGAATTCTTTATATTTTTCAATAAGCAATCACTATTCATTTATTTTATATTAAATTAAAATTATGTGATCATTAAATCACAATACCATATTCTTTATTCTATTTTTACTCATATTGATTAGTTATTTTCTTTAATTATTTAAGAATGTTACTTTAAATATATCTTTCTTCCTTAATATTTTTGACTTTTTTAAAGATAAAATAGTGACAGAGTTTCGAGCTTTAAAGAGGACAATACTTCATATATGGTGACTTACCCTAACGATGCTATCTTAACGGATTTGAGATTGGAACATTGACACCGTCTGTGGAAACTTTGTTTCCTAATATGCCTCCCTACCTTAACCTTTTGCAACGACTTTTAAGAACAAAACCATGACTGATTCCAAGCTTCAAAGTGGACAATATCTCAAAAGAGGCGACTTTTATTTTTTTGGGTCACAAAGTGTACCAAATAGGGTTGCAAATTTTACCTTTTTATAGGCATTGACCATAAACCCTAAACCCTAAATCCTAAACCCTAGACCTTAAACCCTAAACCATTTCTTACAATGGACTTTTAATAAGGGTGCTTAAGTTATCCAAAAATATCTTTATAATCTATATATTGATTTAAATATTTTATTTTTCTTTTTAAAAGAATGTGATGGTTATGAATAAAGGAGTTGAGAATATATTTATTATAATTGTAATTAGTAAATATTACTTTTCTTTTGCATATAGATTTAAAGTTAGATCGGTTGCCAAAAATATACACTCAAAACTCAAAATTATGAAATTCGTTGTAAAGAGACATCTTCTCTTGCAACAAAGATGAATATAGTTCAAATTATTCTTGAACTGACAATTCATTTTGGATGAAATTTATACTAATTGAATGTGTAACATCCTTAAAGTTTTATTATCACTTATTATTACCATTATTGTCATTACCATTATTGTAACATCCTTAAATTTTTATTATCACTTATTATTACCATTTATTATTATTGTGTTATATTATTATTATTATTACCATTCTATTCTTATTATTAAATTATTACCATTCTATTCTTACTATTATTATTATTATTATGTTATATTATTATTATTATTATTATCTTATTATTATTATGTTATATTAATATTATTATTATATTATTATTATCTTATGCACGTATGGTTATGCACGTATGGTGGAAGGAAAATTCATTATATTATGATATACATTATTATAATATTAGTATTATAATATCATTATTATATATTATTCTTACCTTAGGCACGTGGATAAATGGTGCAAATTTATCACGCATACAGTGCACCTTACACATTTCAAAGATAAAATCTGGAATCAAGTACAAATGCAATTGAATTTAAGATAATTGCAATGTGCTCTTTATCTCAAAATTTCGTCACCTAGGTGACGTTGGCCATAAATGCAAAGTTGAAGGATAACTGTTGTGCCGTCTATAAAAGCCATTCAAATGCAAAATTCACATTACAGCAACAATCCGTGTTTAGGTGCAACAAAAATTCTCCATTACATTCTATCAAAGGTAAGGGGAAAGGAGATATACTATTTTTGCTTTCCATTTCTTAAAAATTATTTTTACAGCGAGGTACCCCTAGCCTCATTTTATTTTATTATGTTTCATGTAATATTAATTCTCAAATATAAATTTTATATTATATGTCACATTCATGATCATAATGTGGTTTAATGGATATGGTTTGTGGCTGAAGGAACTTGTTCCTTGAGGTTTCAAATGAGCAGGAGATTGTGTCATTGAAAGGAGATTATTATTAATTGCTCATTTATCCTGACTATTCACTACTACTGTATTCCATACTAATAATAGTATAATTTTACTGTGAATAAATTAAAAATAACATTCAAAATTAGATTTTTTTTTAGAATTTTCTTATATAAAGGACTGTATATCTCACTTTTCTCTTTATTTCATCATATGAATCTATAATATGAAAGAATGGCTGCACACAACCCTGCAACTCCATTTTCAGCAAATATAGCAGCATCCTTTTCAGGACAAGAATGGATGACGGATGTGGTACAAGGATCCGTCACTTTCCAAGGAAGAGCTACCACTGTTTTTGTTTTTGAAAATTTTGAAGATGTACCGCTCACTCTGGAAGGACCCATAGTGGTGACCTTTGGAATACCTCCTTGCCCCCAACATAACCCTATCATTAATCTGTTCATGGCTCCTACGTTGTGAAAATATAATAAGAAGAATAATAAATCTTGTATAATATTGTAGGATATATGTATAATAGAGTGGTAATGATGTAATAATAATAATAAATTCTGTATAATATAGTAAAACTTTCTGTAGAAAATATGTATACTAGATGGAGTACGATTAATAACATATATGTATTGTAAAATATAATGTACATTGTGATGAAAGGTGTTTTTGCCTATTTTAGAATTGATTATTTAAATATCTACTGAAATCATCCTTGTCCTAAAAAAATAAAATAAAATAAATAGTAATAATAATAATAATAATTGGACGTCACACTTGAGGGGAAAATCGTTGAGGGTATCCATGTGTGAGTCTAAGTCCCACATTGAGTAGGAATGAGAAAGTTGAGCTACATATAAGAAAGAAGACCCACAAATCTAATGCCTTAAGATTTTGGGTTGAAGGTGGTGTCATTCCCTTATGTGTTTCAGGTCTTGTCTCATTCTTGTATGTCTTCCCAGTGTGTCACCCCTCGGATTTTCCCAACAAGTGGCATCAGAGCTAATTTATTTATTTTTCTGAAGAATTTACTTGATTGAATGATGGAGCCTAATTACGGTAAAATGATTAGTTTGAATGGTAATTGTGTTGCTACCACTACCGCAAATGATCTTGTGATTGTTTATGATGAAAATTTGATTAATGTTGCCTGTGATGATTCTAGTTGGGTTGTTGATAGTGGTGCCAGTTTCCATGTTACTTCCAGGAAGGATTTTTTCTCATCTTATACTCTAGGTGATTTTGGTGTGTTGGAGATGGGTAATAAGATACATCAAAGGTGATTGACATTGGTACTGTTTGTTTGAAAACCAGCAACGGGACAATGCTTATTTTGAAAAATGTCAGGCACGCACCAGACATACGTTTGCATTTGATCTCTGCTAGTGTTCTAGATGATGATGGTTATTTTAATACCTTTGGTGGTGCACAATGGAAGCTCACTAAGGGTTCTTTGGTTGTGGCCCCGTGGTACGAAATTTTTTTCTGGTTTGTATTAGTTGAAAGCTTCTATTTTATTTAATGTTGTAAATGCTGTTGATTGTGATAACTCATCTGATTTATGGCATAAGAGGCTTAGCCACATTAGTGAGAAGGGGTTGAATTGTCTAGTTAAGAAGAATTTACTCTCAGGTTTGAAAGAAGCCAAATTAGAAAATTATGCTCATTGTTTTGCTGGGAAACAACATAAAGTCTCCTTCAAGAGCCATCCTCCTTCTAGAAAATCAGAGCTACTTGAGTTGGTTCATTCGGATCTTTGTGGTCCGATGAGGACCAAGACTTTTGGTGGTGGACTTTACTTTGTCACTCTCATTGATGATTATTCAAGAAAACTCTGGGTTTATGTTTTGAAGACCAAAGACCAGGTGCTTGGTGTATTTAAACAATTTCAAGCTTCAGTTGAAAGAGACACTGGAAAGAAGTTGAAATGTGTTCACATTGATAATGGTGGTGAATATTGTGGACCTTTTGATGAATACTGTAGGCAGCAGGGTATTCGACATCAGAAAACTCCTTTCAAGACTCCTCAACTCAATGGTTTGGCAGAAAGGATGAACAAGACATTGATGGAGAGAGTCAGATGTTTGCTTTCTGAAGCAAAATTGCTTGGATCTTTTTGGGGTGAGGCTTTATATACTGCTACACATGTTATAAATTTACCTCCTGTTGTTGTTTTGAAGGTTGATGTTTCTAACAGAGTGTGGTATGGGAAAGATGTCTCTTATAACCACTTTCGTGTCTTTGGTTGTAAGACATTTGTGCATGTGCCTAAAGATGAGAGGTCAAAATTAGATGCCAAGACAATAGAGTGCATCTTCATTGGTTATGGCCATGATGAGTTTGGCTATAGATTTTATGATCATGTTGAAAAGAAGCTTGTCAGAAGTCGTGATGTTATTTTTGTGGAGGATCAGACCATTGAAGATATTGGGAAGACAGAAAAATCAGAGTCTTTGAGATTTTATGAACATGTTAAAAAGAAGCTTGTCAGAAGCCGTGATGTTATTTTTGTGGAGGATCAAACCATTGAAGATATTGGGAAGACAGAAAAATCAGAGTCTCTGAGCACCGACGATGTGGTTGATTTTGATCCAGCTCCTCAGACCGATAAGCATAATGTAGCAAATTTTGACTGTCATGATGATGATGTCCAAGATCATATTGCAAATGATTCTGTTGATGATAATGATGATATTGTTGGTGATTTTGGTTAACCTCGTGTTCCTCTTAGGAGGTATTCTAAACAGTGTTTGCCCTTTACTCACTACTCATCTAATGAATTTGTGCTTCTCATGATGGGGAAGAACCAGAATGCTATAAAGAGGAGGCTATGAAGAGTGAACATAAGGAGAAATTTGTTCAAGAACTTATTTTTCAACAGCAGAGGTATATTTTATTTTGTGATAGTCAAAGTGCTATACATCTTGGCAAAAATCCTACTTTTCATGGTAGATCTAAACATATTGATGTACCGTATCATTGGATCCGTGATGTTTTGACTCTAAACTATTGGAGCTTGAGAAGATTCATAAAGATGACAATGGTTCAGATATAATGACAAAGACTCTACCAAATGGGAAGTTTGAAACTTGTCGGTTCATTTCTGGGTTGGCGTTTGCCGTCTCTTGAGTTAGAGGGGGAGTTTGTTGTGTGGGTCCTCCTCAAGTTAGGCCCAACAACATTTTATTTTAAAATAATAAAATATTGAGGGAGCCCAATAGGTTTTAAGTGAAAAACCTAAAGTGACTTTGTAAGGTTTTTACATTCTACACAAGAAAAGAGAGCAGAAACAAATTGTGCCGTCTTTGCCTGCTAGATTTCTTGTTTACTTTGAGTAGCTGTTTTGAGTACTCATTTGTGCTCTTTTTTTGGTAAAAGTTTCATCCTATTTCTCCTTTCACCACAGACATCAATATGGTATTTTCAGAATTTTATTTCCCAACAAGTGGTATCAGAGTCGATGGTTTGCGGCTTGGGCGAGTACAATTTGATCCCTGTATCGAAAGTCTTCTTCATGGAGGTTTCAGGCAAGCGTGACCCATCTAAGTGTGTAAACGACAGTACAAGTGAGAATCATTTGTGATTGAGGTACTCGTGTTAGAAAATGCTTTCGGAGGGGGAGTGTACCAATGTGGAAGAGACTCACACTTGAGGGGGAGATTGTTGGGGGTAACCATGTGTGAGTCTAAGTCTCACATTGAGTAGGAATGAGAAAGTTGAGCTACATATAAGAAAGAAGACCTACAAACCTAATGCCTTAAGGTTTTGGGTTGAAGGTGGGTGTCATTCCCTTATGTGTTTTGGGTTTTGTCTCATTCTTGTGTGTCTTCTCGGTGTTTTCCCCTCAGATTTTCCCAACATATTTTTGATTTACACAATTATGGTAGATGATGAAACAAAAAAATTATCTTTAAAAGAAAAATTGATGGTCCAACTTGAAACGAAAGACATGGGAAACCTTATGTATTTCCTTGGAATAGAAGTTAATTATTAAAAGAAGAGGATTTTCATCTTTTAAAGAAAATACTCAATCTCCTAAAAAAAGCAAGTAGGATATAATCTTAATAGTTCCTATTGAAATAATGGAATTGAAAGTGAGCTCTCTAGAAAAAATTTAATATTAGAAATGTGTAAGAAAACTTATTTATTTATCACACATAATATCATACATTTCTAATGTAATTAGTGTAGTAAGATAGTTTATGTACAGTAGAAAAGGTTAACAAAATTTTTGTGTACTTGAAGTCAAACCTTGAAAATAGGCTACTTTTTAAAAAATAAGACATTTTAACCTTGACAAAATACATTGATACAAAACTATGCAAGTTTTGTTGTTGACAGAAAATCTACTTTTATGTATTGCATGTCATAGATTACTTTAAAATAAAGATTGACATTCTTATGTAATTGTATTGTGATAACAAGTCAACCATCAACATTGTTCATAATCTTGTAGAACATGATATTACCAAATATATTAGATAAACCCTTCATAACAAATAATCTTAATAGAGGTCTTATGGTTACAACTCATGTTCCTATAAAACTCCGACTAGTATACATCATTACTAAGGAAATTCCCAAAGACATATTCTAAGATCTTGTAGGTAAATTGGGAATGATTGATATTTATCTATCAATACTAAAATTAGTGGAGGTGCAATAATTAAGGGATTTTTATTCTAATATATCCAAAGTAATTAAGAACGATATTCTTATAATTACATATTCATTCAAACAAATTTTATTTCCTTCTTAAAAAGAAGATAACTGTTACACATATAAGAACTGAGAATATAATGATCATAATTATTATTAATAAAATATTTTTTCTTTGTCACATTACTTAAAGTATTTTGTTATTATGTTAAACTCAAGTATAAAAAAAAGTCGCTTAAACACTCATACACTATTTCTTGTTTTATAGAAGTAGGTTTAAGCCTTCCAATTTTTAATTTCGTTAAGCCTAAAAAAAACTTTGTTTTCTTTATTTTGATATATATGAAATTTCCTAACTCTCTTTCAAATTTGATCTTTCAACCTCCACCTTCAAAATTAACAAAAAAATAACAAAGACCAAATACAAAAAGAATAAAATATAAATTTAAACTTAAAGAATGATTTATTACATGTGACATTAATTGTCGCGTAGTGAAAATTAGGTGAGTCAAATCACAATTGAATTGTGTCACTTAAACTATTACACTTTTAAGTAAAAAGCTTACCATTTTGGTATAACTTGAAGAAATTACTATAATAGACAAATTGTAAAAATAAATAAAATTTGGTTATATCGTGCTTGGGAAATTGAAGAAATCATTATAAATATTTCACAATTTAGAATTGAAAATCACACTAAATAGGATTTGAAAGACTAAGGTATTTTAATTGAACAAATAGATTGATAGCTGAAATTAGAAGTTGCTTTCTTCAAATCTTAGCTTTGCCTCGGAATGCGAACTCTCATAGTTTTGTATTTACCTAGTTGCTTAAATTATATTCATTATTATATTTTTTTATCTTAGATCACAAGCAAATATCTATATTATTTTTGTTAGGTATCCAAGTGTGAGTCTAAGTCCCACATTGAGTAGAAATGAGAAAGTTGAGTAACATATAAGAAAGAAGACCCATAAACCTAATGCCTTAAGGTTTTTGGGTTGAAGGTGGTGTCATTCCTTTGTATGTTTGGCCTTGTTCTCATTTTTGTTTATCTCCCTGGTGTTTTTCCCAGTAAGTGGTATCAGAGCCGATGGTTTGCGACTTAGGCGAGTACAATTTGATCCTTGTATAAAGTCTTCCTAACGGAGCTTTCAGGAAAGCGGGATTGTTTGTGAGGTACTCGTGTTTGAAATAGAGGGGGAGTAGAAATGAGAAAGTTGAGCAAAGAAGATCCACAAACCTAATGCCTTAAGGTTTTTGGGTTGAAGATGATATCATTTCTTTGTATGTTTGGCCCTATTCTCATTCTTGTTTGTCTTCCTAGTGTTTTCCCCCTCGAAATTTCCCAACAATTTTAATTAAGTTGTTTTTTTTTTCCGTAGCATTGCTTCTGATGGGAAAGTAGATGGGAAAACATCGGAAAGATTTCAAATATAGTAAGACATGAGACAGACTCAAACAAGGAATTGACACCATCTTGGTTGAAGGTGGTGTCAATCCCTTATGTGGGTTTGAATCAGGTCTCATTGTTGTTTGAATCTCTCTGGTGTTTTTCCCTTAATTTACCTAACAAGTGGTATCAAAGTCGACGGTAGATCTTGGTGACCGACTTAGACGAATACAATTTGATTCTTGTATCGAAAGTTTCTCTGACGAAGGTTTCAAGGGAGCGTGTCCCGTTAGGTGTGTGAACTATGATATAAGAGTCGTTTATAAAGTGCTCGTGTTTAAAAATGTTTCCGCTCAAGAAGATATACCATTGTAGCATAGACTCTCACTTAAGAAGAGATTGTTAGAAATGTAAGTATGATTTGACTTAAGAAGAGATTGTTAGAAATGTAAGTATGATTTGATAGTACCTAATTTGATTTGTATTTTTAATAGAAATGATGATAAAAAAACTTTATAACGGTGAATAAGAGAACACATGCTTTTGTAAGAGAAAAAGAAAGATAATTCAAAGAACACGAACACATTTTATACGTGCTTTTGTAAGAGAAAAAGAAAGATGTTAATTCAAAGCACGATAAAAAGAATGACTGAAACAAAAAGTTGCAATAGAAAACATTTATGCTTTGCGAGCCACATGGCAGACAATATTCAATTATAGAGACCGTACAAAGACTTTTGGTGAAGACTTTTGTTAAATTATCTTAATTTTAGATTCTAAAATAATATTTACTTAAATTATGCAAGGGATCAATTAGTAAGCAAAAAGTATACTTGTATGCTGGAAGAATTCAAGGATAACTTATAGAATACGAGAATTGAAGCATTCGGGTAACCAAATTTCAATGATAAGAAAAAAAAAATAAGAATCATATTGTTAATGTGTATTAAAATATGCATAGATGGAATGAACATGATGTTAAGGTTTAACTTCTTTATATCTCTCAACAAGCAATCACTACTCATTTATATTAAGTTAAAATTATGTCATAATTAAATTAAAATCTTCTTTATTTTATTTCTAGTCATAATGATTAGTTTTCTTCTCTAATTAGTAACTTAAAAGAGTTTTCCATTTACATTTAAAATTCTAAAATCACTAAAACTAATTTAATTTTCTAATTAAAATAAAAAACATTAAATGTAGAAAAATAATAATAATAATAATAATAATTAATTGAAAATTTAGTTATTGATCGTGAAGGAGAATTAAAAAAACAAAAAAAGTTTTTTTTTTTTTTTTTTTTTTTTTTTTTTT
>Ga0209700_100910_pt1 | contig 59403 bp, 25 predicted proteins | sample SiratroredBW_FD_187528 | JGI IMG/M metagenome (GOLD analysis project Ga0209700, IMG submission 187528) | Root nodule microbial communities of legume samples collected from California, USA - Siratro red BW (SPAdes) (version 2) | ecosystem: Host-associated > Plants > Roots > Nodule | place: USA...
TTTGAAATATATATTTATTATCATTATTTTTTCTACTTTTCGAAAAATAAACAAATTATCTAATTACTATTTTAGAACATTAACCAAATGGAGTCTGTAGAATAAAAAGGATGAGCATAACAATTCAGAAAGAAAACGCATCAATTATTAGACAATCAGTATTTAATTGAAAATCATCAGCATTTAATCACTATTAAGCACAAAATCATTTGCAATTAATCAGAATAATAATCAGATCAACTGTTCAAATTTCTAGCCTTTCTAATTTTTTTTTAAATTTACATGTGACATGGCAATACTTTAATGACAATTTTATTTTATTTTAACAAATTTAATAGACTGATTTTCTTTACTTTTTTTCCTTTTTTACGAATTTTATTTTAACTTTATTCATAAAATAGAATAGAATCAAAACTCTTTTTTTTATTTAAATAATAACATATATTTTTATTTTTATTTTATATTGTTTTATATTTTAGAATAATTTTATTTGTCCGGACGAAATTGGGTGTTGACAGTTAGATAAATTAGAAGATTTTGTGAGATAAATTAGTGAAAAATGATATTAACTTAGTTAATTGGAACTGACATGAAGTGATAAGTTAATTTGATAAACTTGGGCTTCGCCCAAACTCTACCAATGACAATGTTGATTTGAAATTCCAATTTTGAATTTTTCATCCTCGTTAAAACAAAACTAACTTGGATATTCATATTTTATTATATTAAAATAAATTTATTATTTTTATAACTAATTTATTAAAACATAAAATATATATATATATATAACTTTTTAAAAATAATATTACAAATGTATGTAATTATTCTTTTTCAAAAAAGTTATTTAATTATTTTAAAATAAAAAATATTCAATTATTTATTTTTTAAATAAATAACTTTTTATTTATTAGATAATAAAATTATTTAATTAAAAAATACATGAAAAAGAGTTACCAAATAAATTGAAAAAAATGATGATGAAGTTGAAAATAATAATACCAGTGACAGTCATAGTCTTTAGACATTTTATCAGGATAAAAAACTCCAAAATTCTTAAAGAACTATCATCTTCATATTAGTTTTATCTTATAATTCCCTATCATTCTAAATTTATAAAATATTTCTATTTGATACTATATTTTATTAATAAAATATTATATATAAATAAAATAATAATATATATTAATATTAAATGATCTCAAAAATAAATAATAGTGTTAAAATATCATCATCTTAACGAAAGTGGTGAATGATTATGGTAATAATTTACTTTATATTTAACGAGTTGAAAAATTTTAGTCATTCTATTTAGCTTTTGCATAGTTTAGATCAATGTGAAACTAAATATAGTTAAAGCTTAGGTTAATGCTAGTTTTCGTAGGTTTTCAAAGATAAATTTCTTAATCTTGGAATTTTAAGATTCTGCCATTTATCTTTAAAGCTTTTTCTTATTAAAGAGTGAATTTGAGATAATAATGCGTGAAAAATTTGAATTGTTTAAATAAAAATAAAAGGAAAATTTATAAAAAAATTTGTGAGTGATATAATTATAGGTGTGATTGATAAAACATTTTTTAATAGATAAAATTATAGTTAAAATTAATTTTAGATTAAATATAAATTAATTTATTAGATTTGATAGATAAATTATTATTATTTTAATTGATAAAATTATAAAAATATCAATTATTTTAAAATTAAAATTAAAATTAAAATTAAAATTAAAATAAAAAATTGAAATTATTATTTTTAATGATATTATTATTTATTAATTTATTTTGAGTATATTTTAATTTTATTATCATTTTACAATTTTATTATCTTTATTGTTATAGTTATTATTTATAAGAGGTGTGATTGATAAAATATTTTTTATAATTTTATTATTTTAATTATAATAATCATTATTGCGATTTTATTATTTTTATTACTATGATTATCATTTATATTTAGTTTTTAAATTAATATTATTAGTATTTTATTTTTATAACTATATTAGTTTTATTATTATTTTATAAATTTATTTATTAGTGTTTTTTATATTGTTATTAATATTTTATTATTATTATTATTATTGTTTTATAATTTTATTATTGTTTTAGTAATAATAATAATTAAATATTATATTTATTTAATTTAATATAAATAAAAATATTAACAAATTAATAATAAAAATTAATGATATAAAAATATAATAAAAAAATTAATTTTCTTCGCAAATTTTCATATCTATATAAATAAAGAATAATATAAATGTTTTACCTCGTTTTGCATTTTTTTATTAATATTTTATTCTTTTTAATTTACTAGTTTTCATTCCAAATCTTTTTTCTTCATCTTTTCGACAAATCTGTCTTTAGAAATAAATACACCTTTAAGATTTAACACCATATTACATGGTGGTATATAAGGAGAAAGATGCGATATCTGAATTTAAGCATGTTATTTCATCTTGAACTTGCTCTTCATAGAAATATATATTATCAGTTTTAATTAACATTTTATTCAAGTTAATCTAACATGTTATAGCAATCATTTGATGGGCTTGAAAATCACAGAATATTATGATCTCATTAGAATGTATCCCAGAATTGAAATTGTATTTCACAAGCTACTTTAAAATAGCATTCTTATTACCTGAATATGATTAAAATCAACTTGCATGTAACATTTTGACCTCTTCTACATTTTTTTATGTTAAACTGAAAATAGTAAGGTTAAACCACAGTGCTATGGAAGGTAGTGAAGTTATCATAACTTAGTTGACTAAATCTTTGACTTTTACAAATTTTAAGAATTTAGAAGCACGTTGCTTATAGACAAAAAATAGCTATGAAAATAGATTTTGTCGAGGATTAAACTTTGGAATATTATTAAGTTCAATATGGCACATTACTTTCAGGCAGACATTAATATTTAGATTTGACATAATTTACTTGACATACACTTTCGCAAGAAAATTAATTGAATATTATATATTAATTTACCTTGTTTCGAATAACCTCTTTCTGATGGGCTATGGTATATGGTAAAGTGTGGTGAACTTGTTTTCTTTTCAATCACTGGGTTTTTATCGTTACATTTCGTTTGTTACAGTACACTTTTTTTTTTTTAGTAAGAGACCCTAACCCTAAAAACTCAAACTAAACTATATTTTGGGAATATGAAACTACGAGACCAACGTAGTGAACGCTTTACCTAACAAAGACTGAATTTACCGTGTTTATGCAAAATTTACCAGTGAGACTGAAATGAGTACGAGACTGAAAGTTACTATATATCTCTAGAGACAAAGTTCAAATTACAGCAAAATGATAAATTTTATATTTTTCCTTTTGGATTTTATAAAAAGTATGTCATGTTTACAAAAATAAAACTGTAAATCCATACAATGACTTCTTTTTAATTTGGAATTTTCTAAATAATAATTGTGATCGTCGTGTTGCGAAAAAGTTGTACGCCACCACCCTCGTTATTGAAAGAGTTTATAATAGCTGGAAGGGTTCCTGCAACATTAAAAAAAAATTATATTTTGACATTACTATTCATTTAATATAACTATATATATATATATATATATATATATATATATATATATATATATATATATAATTTTTTTTCTAACCGAATAAATTAATATATGATTGTAACGTGATTGTGCTTTTGTAAAGAAACACAGTGAGACCCGTAACCTTTCGAGTAAGGGTTGTGGCAATGGATCTTCAATTCAAGGAATCAAGAAACAGCCAGAGGAAATTAACTAAAGTAATAGGAAGTTGGATGGTTATGCTTGATAGCTACAGAATAGATTTGGTGAATCTTCTCTCTCCTTGTCTCATAATTCTGTTACTACCTATGTACTCTCTCTCACTCTACTTATGTTCCAAAATTCTTCTTCTATGTATGGAAAATACTATTTTGACATTACTTTCCTAATAACATCTATTTAATAATATATTATATTAATAAAATATTATATATCAATAAAATAATAATATTTTATAGTATCAAATGAGAGTGGATTATCATCCTCACACATTTATCAACATAAAACATCCTTCGTAACTTGCAGCTATTTTATTATTATTGTTATATTGTTTCTCTTATAGACACTGTTACTTTGCATGTACTGCATATTTCATACGTAAATTTAGTTCACTCTTCCAGCTTTCGAAAAGAGAGTGAATTAGTCAGAGTTGATTTGAGCGTAGTGTACAAGTGCAACACGTTTCTTTATTTTGAGTGCATCGCATGCAAGCCGGTGATATTTTGATAGCCCTGTTCATATATATATATATATGAAAGTATATTCTGAAACGGTAGTGTGAAATTAATTGTTTGATGAATTATGAAAGGAAGTTTTTCCTATATTTTACCTTGAGAAAGAGAAAAGAGGTCGTTGATCTTTGTAGTTGAGAAATCCCCTGACAGTAGCACTCGTGCAGCTATTTTCAAACCTGTCATACAGGCTTCAATAATCCGTATGATAAACATCGGATTACGTTTGATAATTATGCTTAAGTTGCTGAAGTCTTGCGTTCCACTGCCTTTATTATCGAAGGAGTTCCTTATAACCGCAGCCACTGTGTCAGCTTGGCACCTTCAAAGCATTAATAAAATTAAGAACAAAATATTTTACTCAATTCTCTTTGCCAATGGCGCGTGTGCACATATTCTGAATGGAAGCTCTTGTTTTCTGTCTCCGTCTTTTCAGTTTTGCTGCGTATAAAACCATGGGTGTAATCGTTGGTTACCTTTCACAGTCATCGCTCGAAGGTTGAGGAACCACAAGGCGACACCTTTGGCCACGCATGCAGAGCATGATTCTCTGCTCTCTGTTTGCTGTTTTCTGGTTTCTCTGTAAATTAAATCGGATACTATAATGTATAACTTAGCTGAAGAAGATAGTTAGGAAGAGAAAACAAGTAAAACAATTTATTTAGAAGTGATGCATGCATACATACAACGCTATGCAATATCCTACTGTGAAGGAGAAAAACATCAGAAGCAAAATGAGAATGAAAAATACCATTGGAACCAGCATTGTTGGGATGTGAGAAGCAAGAGGAAGATGTAAATAGCACAGACATTGTGGGTCATTATCATATCACTAGGCGTGGAAAATAATACATTTGACACCTTTGGTGAAGAATTAAAGCACATGACAAATAACTGGTTGACAACACGTGGTTATGATAGAGACTGTGCCATGAGTCCATTCTCTCATTTGACTACCTCATCAAATATAGATTTTACATATAAATTTTATATTTGGATACAAATTTATATGTAATAGTAATAATAATTTTAATATTTATATTAATATTATTGTTAATATTCTTAATATTATTATTATTATTACTAATATTAAAATAATAATAGCAACAGTAATACCTCCTTAATGAAGACAGTTAAAAAAAAGTTGACACTCCTAACCACTAATTAAATAAGGTACACTGCATGTGTAATAGATTAACTTTTTTTTTTTTATTTCGTGGAGTATTTCCTGCAAAAATTTTATAAAAATATAAGAAAATATTTCTCTATTATTTTCTCTGCTAATTTTGATTGATAGGTAAATTATTCGTGGATAATTAGTTATTATAAAATTTAAAAATTCCTAAAAAAATTTCTTATAAAATTTTTCAATAAAAAGAGTCGTTATTATAATTTATTATTAAAAATTATAGAAAATAATTTTTAATAAGAATAGTCGCCAAATTAAAGAAAGGAAAAGAAAATAGTTTGGAAACTAGATTAAGGTAATATTTATTTGTCCCAAGAAAAGAAATAAAAGGGCAAGTAATAAAGAAAATATTTTTATTTTTTAAGTCCAACAAAAATTTATGTTGTTCTTACGTATTTTTATTCATCGTGAAAAGTTAGAAGATTACATAATTCTAAATAAAAACTTATTTGTTGCATTGATATTAATTTTAAAATTTTAATATATGAAATAAGGTGTGCAAATAATAGAGTTGTTGGATTTAAACTCTAAATTTTTTTGTTAGGTTTAAATTGGTAAAATTACATAGGTTTAACGTCCAAATTTTAGTAAAAATAATGATAATTTGACACTATGAAATACTAGATTTGATGTACAGAGTACAGACTTTCGTGAATTACTTTTAGAATTCTCAAACAAAATATGAAAAGACTTAAGAATAAAGACCCAAAATCTTTAAATAAATTAAATTGCTATGTGATATTTTTTATAAACGGATAAAGTAAGCAAATAAAAAGTCCCTCCACATTTTGACAACGGTTATCGTGAACACATTTTTTATTTTTTTCGAAAGTGAAAGTGTGACCCACATTTATTTAAATAACCTTAAATTAAGGTAGCCCAAATTCGCATGTAACTTGACGTTGACACTGGCCCGTCTGAAAGTCAACGGGATAAAAAGCAAAATAGAAAGTGGTCCCCACTAACATGCAAACTTAAAATTTCTATCTCAATGAAGATGAGGCAGAGAAAGGGAGCTCCAAGAGCATCCAAGTTCTTGAAATGAAACTTGGTGCCAGGCACCAATACACGCCACCTTCTTAATTTACTACTTTTCACTTTTTTTTCAATATTTTTCACATTAATACTTAAAATGAACAAAAAAAAATTACTTTTTTTTTATCAAAATAGAGATAAAATTTCAAATTAAAAAATACTTCTAATATTTCATGGCAGTCAAATAAAAATGACAATGTTATTATTATATTATTAAATGTTATGTTCTTTATTTATAAAAATTATTATATCATTATTATTCTTAAATTTATATGAATTTAATTAAAATTATTCTTCTTATTATTATTTAAATTAAATTTATATGAATTTAATTTAAATTATTTTTATTTGTTATTATAATTTTATTTTGATTTAAAATAAATCTGTACATTTTAATTTTTTTATTATAATTTTGTTAATTATTATTATTATTATTATTTTATTAATTGTTAAACATAATAAATATGGTGTTAAATAATTAAAAAATAAAATAATTTTAATTAAAGTTTTTAATTGAAATCTTCAAGTATGCGGAAAGAATTTTTTAATTTGATTGATATAATTCTGGTAAAAAAATAATTTTTTACCTATTTTAGGATTAAGAAAAAAGTCCATCACTTTTCTTCTCCTAATGTGTTGGTGTGGAAGAAGTTGTGGCTGGTTTGAATGTCAATATTACATCATGGAACTACTGGCTTAGAATGCAGAGAGACAATATAAAATAAAAAAGGTAGTCAAACTAGGTTTCTGTTTCTTGAACTGCATTTTATTTCTGTCTGTTTCTTGAACTGCATTTTAGACAAATATAGTGTAAATGAAGCAACCAAAATTATGCCAATTCTCAAATGAAAAATAATAGTTTAACATTACTTTGTAACTTCCATTTGACACTTATTTTTATTAATAAAATATTATAAATTAATAAAATAATAATATAATTTAGTATTAAATGAACCTAAAATATAAATAATAATGTGAAAATATCATTATCCTTCTCAAGTTCCCAAACTTTCTCAATTGCAGTGTTGAGAGAGTGAGAGATAAGTGGAATGTGAATAAGTGGGGAGAGATAGGTGGAACTTGAATAAGTGGGGAGGGGAGTTTTCTGTGACCCTTGCTTTCTTTTCTGTTTTTTTATAATTTTTTAATGTATTTTTTTATGTTTTTTTTATTTTTTCTGTTTTTATTCTTTTCCCATTTAATTTTTATTTATATTTATTTTATTTTTTATTTTCTTTTATTTTATTTTAAGTGTCATTTTTTAGTTATTTTAGTTTTACTGAAAAAAAAATTATTCATATTTTTGCTTTTATTTTTTAATTATAAATATAATTTTTAAAATTTTAAATTTTATTTATCTGAATGAAATCAGATGTTAATAATAAGATAATATTATTTTCTCTACTAAAATAATAATTGTAGTGATTATTAATGAATTTAAAATTAAAATGAAAAAAATAATATAAAAATAAGTGAATTAAAATTTTAAAAAGATAATATAAAGAAAATAATATGAAATATTTTATAGATATTTTCAACTAATTAATTGTAATAATAAAAATAATAAATTATTTTTATTTTATATTTTTATAATAAATTTCAATTAGAAAGAATAAATTATAATAATTTTCTAACAGTATTTTTATATTAAAATTGAAATTGAAAGAAAAAATTATAATAAATTATAAAATTATTATTTAAATTAAAATTTGTATCTTTAATTTGTTAAAAAATATCTAAATAATTAATATAAAAAATAAAATTTTAGTAAAGATAAAATTTGATTTTTAACAAAAGAGAAAGATAAAATTTGATATTTATAAAAATAAAGATAAAATTAATTAACTTTTATTCTACTTTTTTTAGCCAAATATTTTTTATTTTTTTAAACCACTATATTTATTTTTTTAGTGCACCAAAACTTAAAATTATCATTTTTAATATTATTACTTCATTTTCAACTAACTAATAATCACAATTTAATTTCAAAAGAATACAACAAAAATAAATTATTTTTTCATTACATATTTTTTTATTTTTTTCTCTATCTCATACAAATTAGAAAAGACTTATGCCAAAAATTAATTTAATTGTAAATATATTTTTTATTGCAAAACATTTTTCTTTGAAGTCATTCTATTTTTTTTAATACTCCTCTCCCCTCTAAAAAGAAAAACAAAATTCTCAGAATTTAGCACGAAAATCGAATTCTAGTGACTGAATTTGCACCTAGTGTGGAAAAGAGTACTATATGGGGAAAATAAAGAACAAAAGTGCTATATTGGGAAAATGAAAGACACAGAATCCATTGAGAAAATAAATAAAAAAAGACTTTTTTTTACCTTAACTAACGTTTTTTTACATTTTATTTTTCTTAATAGCATTATTTATGTTTTTATTTCTTAAATAGTATTCTTTATTTCTTTTAATTCCTCAAATATCACTCTTTTTTATTTTTCTTTCATTTGTTTTTTTACGGTTGCATCAAATAAAAAATAATTGAATTAAATTTTCTTAAAAAAATGAATACAAAGAAAATAAAATAAATTATTTTATAGATTTTTTAACTAATAAATCATAATAAAAAATAAATGATAAATGATTTTATTTTATATTTTATAATAATTTAAATTTGGCATAATAAATTATATTAAAAATATTTGATAAAGATATCATCTGATTTTTTTATAAAGATATTGTTTTGATTTTTGATAGAGATAAAACTTTGTAGTTGTATTTTGTATTGAAATTGAAATCGGAAGAAATTTTTTTAATAAATTATAAAACTGTTATATGAATTAAAAATTACATTTTTGTTTTGTTAAAAAACATCTAAATAATTAATAAAATTTGTGTGAAACGAAACATAATCAATGACGAGAAGACGCTCTGGCAATGTTGGGACATGTTCTCTTATTGTGTCGTGATATTTGACAATGTGAAGATTTTTTGGATCGACCTTGTTATTCCCTTATGTCTATATTAGTCCTTATACGACTTGACTTAGGCCTCCACTTTGATGTTCTTTTCACGTTTGGATTTGGGCATAGTATCTGACTAGTGTAAGTAGGTCAGTAGTCTTCATTTCTAAGTTCACCAAATAGACATTTGTAGACATGAGAAACTTGTTTCAAAGTATACACAGGTGAGATGTACGCAACAAAATCGTGGTGTGCATGTTTGCATGTTGCAAGCACATAGGAGCGTGGTAGGTGTAACTTTTGAAATTTCCCACAGTCACACCACAATTCGTCCAAGTAGACTACAAATCAGTATGTTAGTTGTACTTCTCTTGGATTTTGTCTCTCTTTTACCAAAAATCTAGTGTTCCTCCTGTCAAAGGAAAGTATTGTATGAGTGTTTGCCTTTGAATGTGCATCTTCTAATGCTTTTACTGCAGAGTACATATGTCTGACATCCATCATGACTTCTACTTGTCTGACTCTTTCTGTGAAGAATTTGTTGCAGCAGGTGTATGTTGTCATCACCATCGAAGAGATTGGAAGGTTTATAGTTTTCTTCAACATAGAATTGATTGACTCAGTCAGATTGATTGTCATATGTCCCCACAGTCTACCATTGTCTCATGCAAGAGTCCACTTCTCTCTCAGGATATCATTCAACCATTGAGCTGCCTCAGGGTTATCCTCTCTAACAATGTTATAATTGTAATAAAAGCATGACTTTGTCATTCCATATGTTGTAATTATTTATTCCAAATCCATTTAGTTAACAAAATTAGCAAAAGAAATTGTAAAATTTGAAAGAGTTTCTTAAATGGACAAATGAGGAAAATTACCCATATTCACAACATCTTTCTTTAATGTTACATTTTTAAATCATCTCATGAAGTTTTGTGTTATGTGTCGAATGCAGTACACATGGACAGAATTGTTGTTGTTCCAACCACTACCTTATCTAGAATATGCACTTCGTATGGATTCATGGCGGTCAGAAATGAGACAGAAGTCATATTGCGGAGTGACATATCTTCGTAAATTTCACAATAAAAAGAACCAAGCCTCATCAATTTTACCCTTTACAATGATGAAGGCAATCGGTAATATGTTCTTGTGGCCATATTGTGCTACTGTGACCAATAACGTCCGTCTATATTTTCCATACAAGAAAGTTTCATCAACTTTGACCACCGGCTTGCAAAATTTGAAACCATCAATGTATGGTTTGAATGTCCAGAATACCCTCTTGAAGATGATGTGGTCCGCATCCAACTGGCTACCTTCATATGCGGGTTGGTAATTTTTTGTACGACTCTTCCCAATTGATATATACCCTTTCTATGGTGTGATTGGTGGTTGTATAAGAGTGAAAATTGTTATGATTGTTCGTAATGAAAATGTGGTGAATGAGATGTGGGTTGAGATTGTGTTGAAGAAGATGCAAACTTTTGAAATGTGACATATAATTCAGGTTCGGTTTGTAGTTCAATGGAGTCATAGATGTCGAACAACGTCTCAACATCGTCATCCTCGGTTATCTCAATGGTGGTGTATAATGACTTAACCCTCCACCAAGTCTAGTTGGGTAGTGCATTGTCGCAACCCTCTTTTGTTTTCCTATGTAGTTTTTTGAAGATGACTTCTTTCATCCTTTGTATGGTGATGTCCCTTTCTAGGACAACTACTTTTGGTGTCGTAGAAGTGAATGTAACTCTTTCAATGTGACATTCATTCATTGATCCATCACAGTGAACAATGAAGTATACGGAAGTCATTAAATATGAAATTGGCTCTAGATGGCAGATTGAGCGGAGCCTACAAACTCGATTCACCGTCCAAAGCTCGTGATTATCAAAACTCAGAATTTATCATTATCAAAACTCAAATTTTATCTCTATAAAAAAATCAATTACGTCTTTATTGAAAATCAAATTTTATCTTTATAAAAAATTAAATGATATCTTTATCAAATATCAAATGACATTTTTATAAAAATTCAAATGATATCTTTATAAAAAAATCAAATGATATATTTATCAAATGTCTTTAATATAATTTATTATGCCAAATTTAAATTATTATAAAATATAAAATAAAATAATTTATCATTTATTTTTCTATTATGATTAATTAGTTAAAAATCAATTACATTTTTATCAAAAATAAACTTTTATTTTTATAAAAAATTAAATGATATCTTTATAAAAGATCAAATGACATCTTTATAAAAAATCAAATGATATTTTCTTTAATATAATTATGCTAAATTTAAATTATTATAAAATATAAAATAAAATAATTTATCATTTATTTTTCTATTATGATTAATTAGTTAAAAAAATATATAAAATAATTTATTTTATTCTCTTTGTATTAATTTTTAAGAAAATTTAATTTAATTATTTTTATATTATTTTTATTTAATTTTAATAAACTAATAATTAAAATTTTTAATAACTCTTAAGAAAAACAAACAATTGAAGTAATCGTACAAAAATGAAATATAAAATAAATAAAAAATAACACAATTGATATAATTGTAAAAAAAAGATAAATAAAAGAAAAATAAAAAATAGTGTTATTCGAAGAATTAAAAGAATAAAAAGTGTTATTTGAAAAATTAAAAAATAAAAAATGCTATTGAAAAAAATAAAAAAAAAATAAAAATAATATTTAGATAAAAAAGAGTAGAATAAAAACTCAAATTTGTGGTATTATAGGAAAAATTTGTTGAGGTGTAAAACTACTGTTACATGCAAATGATTCCTCCAATTCCAACATTTAATATCTTTTGCCCCTTCTTAGTTATATCGTATTATTTATAGTTAAGTATTTTTTTGTTTGATAATTCTTTTAAAGTTAAAAGTTCGTATTCTTGATTTATATCTTATTTTATTAATTATTATCTTAATTTAAGAATTATTTAGACTTTGTTACTTGTATCAAGATTTATTAGATTGTAATTTGTATTTGTTGTAAATTATGTATTTATTCACTTTAATTGTAATAAAAAAAATTCTATATTTATATGTAACGAATATATTTCTATTTATTTATTTATTGATATTCATATTTTATTATTTCTAATTAATTCTGAAGGATAAAAGTTGTTTAAAGTTTTTAGAATTTTACTTATCATAAGTATGGAGTGACAAGATTAGTCAAAATCCTATCTACTCTTCAAATGTGAGTGATAAAGCTTGTTTAAGGTAGGTAGAAATCATATTATTATTATATATTCTATAGTTTTAAGCAATAAGACTTGTTTATGGTAGCTTGTTGTAATCTTTCTTATCAATACACAATCCTTTATTCTTGAACGATAAGACTTACTTAAGATAGATTGAAATTTTATCTATCAATACACAATCTCTTAGTCTAAAGTGATAAGACTTACTTAATGTAAGTTAAAATTCTGCCTATCAGTACACAACCTCTTATTCTTGAGCGATAAAACTTAAGATAGGTCGAAATCCTACCCATCACTATAATTGTTATACATGAAAATTATAGATTAACAAGCTTAACAATTTGTATCGCACTATATTTTTATTTATGTCTTTAAAGTTACATATACTTTTTAATATAATCGTGACTTTGGACATATATTTGATTTGCATGGATTTTTATAATTTTCTTACAACTAATTTATTCTTTTACCAGAGTTGTTGTTTAGCATAATTTACGCATGGTAATTCATTTTTTAAATGCATAATATTATAATCTTTTCACGTATTAGTCATACCTTTATCGAGTAAGGCGTTGTGTCCACGAAAAATCTTTTAGTTTTTACATTATTTTTATCTACTAGTTGTAGTTTTTACATTATTTTTATCTACTAGTTGTTATGGAGGCTCCTACATCTAAATCTCTTGGTGAAAGCTCTTACTGGCTAGCCATTATAGGTCTATTATGTCTAATTTAGTAGATTCTTTATACAAAGGTGATGGAAGGCTTTTACATGATAGTTTCATCTATCTTACTAAGATAGGAGTCAATGTTCCTTACTCAAGTTTCTACTTCATACCTTCGGTAGAGACTCTTGTCATTGACTCCTCGTGATCGAGGGTGATCATCTGTTTACTTCATTATTGAGTCAACATCTACCGTATGATTATCTAATATATTTCTCAATTTAAATTATGACTCCTTTGTGTATAGATTTTTATTAGACGTTAAAATAATTTTATAAAATTTGGAAGTTACATATGTAATCTTTTTATTGTTAGAGATAATTTCATGATGTGCTAAACGTAGGCTATCAAGGTCAAAAAAATCTATCTCTTCATCAGATTCTTCTGACATAGAACCTTCAGCAATATTTGCCATTAGACATATATGAACATCTTTATCAAATTCAAAGCTTGAGGAGTTCAGATCCTCCCAAGTTGACATCAAATTTTTCTCTTTTTTTTTTCTATAAAAGTTTGCTTCTTCAACCTGCTGTGGACACTCTAACCTGAAATGTCCAGTTTCTTACCATAGCAAATGATCTTTTCTTTGTATTCCTTCTTATTTTTCGGCCTAAACCTTTTGCCTTTAGAGTTCCCTTTTTTTTCTAATATCTTCTTTATTTTATTTGTCACAAAAGAAATCTCAGCTTCAGAAATTAAGTCTTTGAAACATCATCTACTACTTCAAAGGCTTTATAATTATAATTGCATTATATTTTTTCTCAAAAGAATATTATGTTTGTGCTACTAAAGATTGAGAATAAAATGCATGATGATGCATGCTTGACAAACATATCAACACAAGAAAAAAAAATAAGAAGAGTCATATAAGTGTCAAAATTGATACACACAAATGTATGTGATCTAATAAATACCCTTTCTCATGATAAAAATAGTTACTTTTTATTCATTGATGACTTTATTTCTCATCTGTAAATTAAACTTCTAAAGAAAGGAATTTGAATGATAGTTAAAGAAGATGTCATAAGACTGTTATGGAACTAGAATATGAGAAAAAAGTTATGGAACCAAAAAATTGAAGTAATTAAGTTTGGGAAACACAAGAGAAGAGGAAATTGAATTAAATAGACTTTTAGAAAACAAGATATAGGAGTTCAAGAACAACACATTAATGTTGAATAATGTGATGTGATGTTATAAGTATTTAATAGATATTGAATATTTAATATTAATTGAAGGTCTAATGATAGTACGTGTTGGTATTCATGTCACTTTTTATATTTAAAATTGTTAATTATAGCAGTGTTATAAATTTTAAGACTCTGTATATTTGTAAATGTGATGTTAGATAAGGTTTGAACTGATATGAAAATATCTATATTTACCGTCTACAAAATGTCTTAATACTAGAGAATGTAATTAAAAAAAAAAATCAATTAAATTCTCAAGTTATCTCCTTCTTACTCTAAATTTTATAGTACAAAGTTTTGTACCTTCACTACTTCTAACTTCTAAACTTGTTTTTACTATAGTTAACTTTTGACGCTAGAAGTCACTTCAAAATATCTCATAACATTTTTCACTTCAAAATATTTTATTTCCATTAATTTATATTAACAAAAAATATTTTATATCATAATCAAGTTTAAATAAAAAAGTATAAAATAATGAATTGTTTGAAATTTCTTAAACTTTTTATTAAAAGAAATTACATGTAAATTGTAATTTTGCCTAGATTTTTCAATTCGAGACATTCCATTTTTTTTAAGCAAATACTACAAACTAAGGTAAAAAATAAAGCTATAAAATTTTCAAAAGCTTTCCCGATAAACATTTTAATTTTAGATTTATACAACAAACATTTCAGAATATATATTTTAAATTATTTTTAAAAAATTATTTCATAATAAACTTTTCATCATGAGATATTTTGGAATAATTAATTTGAAATACTCAAAAATAATTTTAAAATATATATTTTGAACGCTATTTAAAATTCTTATTCTAAAATATAATTTTTTTAATATTTCTAGAATGTGTAATTCCTAAATTTTTTTAATATATTTTGGATTATATTTTTCAAAATACAAAAAAGTTGAAAAGGCTATTTTTGACATTATTTTTAATGAGGTGCACCAAGAAAGTATAGGGGTGCCAGAAGTAATTTCCAAACCAAAATAACCATTCATTGGTTTATTTATGTTTTTTTTTTATCCATGGTTTTGGTTTGGGCACTGTTACACAAGCTGAGAAATGGTCTTGGATTTTTTTTTTTTTCGCAGTTACTTCCTGCACCGTATCATTTACTTCCTCATCTCATTATTGACCAGAAAAGATTTAAGTGTTTCCAATCTTTCGGAAAGTACTTTAATGTATTATTCTTCTTCCCACGATACTGATTTCAAAATAAGAATCAAAAGAATATTTCTGACATTTTAAAAAATTATACAGTGCAGGTTCAAATTTATACAGTGCAGGAAGCAAGAACCTTTCTAATTGTCCTTATACGGTCTTTAGAAAAAAAAAAAATAACGACCAAATAATTAATGAAGCTAATGTCATAAATGCTAAAATTCATTTTCCTTTTACATTTTCTCCATCTTTTCTAAACATCATTTTGATTTATAAACATTTTTTAATCTTACAATGCTTGAAAATATAAAGTGAATTGATTTTAATGCTTTGTTTATCGCATTCATAAATAATTACCATTATTTAATTCATATGAAAAATTAATTATTATGTAGACATAGACATAGTGCGCCTATTTATAGTCTCATGCGTAGTATAATTGTCACGTATCTTTTAGAAAATACATCGATATTAATTATATCTCATTAGAGATTATATTTATCACAATAAAAAAAAGCTTATGCACCTATTTATAGTCGAATACATGAACTTATATTAACTTATCAACACCAAATACTTTAATATATATGATAAAATCATTAATAAAGTTGTAATATTTTTTATTTAATGAATTAATATATTTAATATTCTATTACATGTAGTTGTTATAAGTCTTTTATGAGAATTTGACACTTTTTTTTTATATATTTGATAAAAATGACATATATACTTTGAATGACAAATTTATATCAAAATTTTAAATTGTGACCCATCTATTAATAGAGTCATCTTTCATAGACCACTTTAAATATTTAAATAAACATAAAAAATATTCTTTATATAGCTTCTTACTAAATTTAAATGAATAAAATATTGACCAGTAAACCATTAATGGAGGACTACAGGTGTTAAGAAAGTAGTGATAAATATTATATTAACTGTTATTTGTCTAATATGGTATTGAGATGTACCACTTCTTATCATAAGTTTATCTAGTACATAATTCTAATATTAATAAAAATAAAAATTTCACAGATTTTAGAAATAATATTTATAAAAGGAAATGCAACTAGATTATACAGTTTAGAATATATTTCTCGGTCTAAAAATATCTTCTAAATGGTATAATTCAAAATGTTTTTTAAAACTTAACTCCCTTCAGATTTACACAATTTGAAGTATATTATTCTTTTTCCTTTCAGATTTGCAGAGTTTGAAGTATATTATTCTTTTCAAATACTTAACTCAGAAGGTATTTTAAAATTTAGAAATATATTATGAATTGTGTAATATGAAATTTTTGAAAAAATAACATATTCTGCTATCTAAAAGATATATCCAGCTTTAGATATATCTAAAAAATTGCATAATATACAATATATTAACTTTTTTAAAATACACTCTTGATTTTATAATTAAAAGATATTTTTGAATTCGAAAATACGTGCAATTTAAAATACATTTTAATATATTTTAGATTATATAATATAAAATTTTTTCAGATTATCGATTTTGAATAACAAAAATGCACATAGAAAACCTCAAAATTGAGGGTTTACTAATCTCTCCAACTAACTCAACTATGTAATGACTCTCCAATACGGTTCCCCTCTGTCCGACATAGGGGTCTGGAAGTGTTTTCCAATCAAAAACACTTTATTGAAAACTATGTAAGAACAAAAACTTTAGACATTTCTAAACAAGAATGATAAAGCAAAGTTGAGGAACGATGTACCTAGAAATATTTATTGAAAAGGATTTTGATAATCGACAAAGAGAAAAATTTGATAAAATCATTGGAAATAATTGTGAAAACAAATCAAAAACAAAAAAATGGAGGTTGAATTGTTACTAGAGTTTCAATTAGTTTGAACATTGAAAAACAAATTAATTAGTTTTTAAAAAACATTATAACTAAGTAAAATGAAAACAATAATAATAAAAATAAATAATAAGAAGAAAACAAAACAAAAAAAAATTAATTATAAAAAAATTAATTAATTATTAAAAATACAAATTATAAAAAATGTAATTATTAAAAAAATTATTAAATCATTATTAAATATGATTGTTTTTTACTAGAATTTTCTAAGTAGGAGTAGAATTGACTTTGAGAAAGTCAAAATTTTGATTAAACTATATATTATCTTTTTGGTGACAAAACACAGAATGGAGATCAATATGTAAAAGAAATTCAAATTAATAAGAACCTTTTAAAGAAATATAAATAGATAAATATAATATTCAGTAACTACTCTATAAAATTATTCATTTTGTAATTTAATATAAATAGATAAATAGATAAATATAAGATTGGCTAACTATTCTATGTAAGATTATTTATTTTTGTAAGTGTTTATAGGACCAATTACTCATAATAAATAAAAATTGTGATGATTGATAAAGCAAATATCTTTCATATAATCAATCTTCACTAATATGCGGGTATATACAATAATAATTAAAAGAATTATAAAAAATAAGTTTCTTAAAATATATTTTAAGTTTTTTATTGTTTAACTTAAAATATATTAAAAAATAAGAATTAAATCAAGCTATTAGAAAAAATAACCGTATTTTACATATGAAAAAAAATAAATTATAGGTAAAAGTAATGAAAAAATATATAAAATCGAAATTATATACTATTATAAACATACATTTCTACGTCTCTCTGTATAATCCACCACTTATTAACCCTCGTTCTAACAGTAATGTTTATTGTTTCTGATATAAATATTTGGTATCAATTATAATTATATATATATATATATAATTATTTTTTTAAAAATTAATTCTACTACTTTTTGTATAAAAATATCAGTAAATTGATAATAATACACAATTATGGTGAAAGTAAATAGTGAAAAGTCATTTTTACCATAATTCATAAAAAAATTAAATTGAATTACTTAAAAAATGTATAAATCTTGTAGTCTAACAAACTAAAATGATGTAACTTACATCAGTTATTCCTTATACTTTGTAAAATTATACAAATATTCTTAATTTTCCTAATATCTATAATAATATCCGTTGTAAATATTAAGAAAAGTATGTAATATAAAAAGTGTCGGTGTAATAATTTTTAAATAATTAAAAATATAAGTGTAGAAATAGAAAAAAAAACAGGAGATATTTTATTTAATCATCAGTAAAACTAGTGATAATCATATTATTATAGTATAAAAAAAATTATATTTAGGAAACCTGAAAGAGTGTTGGAGTAATTTATTTGTAAAGTAAAATAAAATTATATTATTTACTTATTTATATCCGAGAATATAGTACTTTGAAGGAAGATTTTATATTCATAATAGTTTTATCTGTAAAAATGAAAAGATGGGGTGCAGTAAGAATTTGCCTAAAATCAAATAGATTTAAGCCCAATAGAATCGGGTCGGTTATGACCCGAAAGAAGCGAAAACCCTAATTTGAGATTGATTTATAAGAACTGTGAACAAGGCTTAATGCCCCTTTCACCTTACCAGAGAGAGATTGAGTTCTGAGAAAACTACTTTTTTTTTCTCTGTTATTCATCAATGGCGACAGCGAGGACCGTTAAGGATGTTTCGCCACACGATTTCGTGAAGGCTTACGCTTCCCATCTCAAGCGTTCTGGCAAGGTTCTGTTTTTCCGCCTCTCTCAGTGTTTTCCCTTTATGGGTCTTTTGAATTGCCTCTTTTTCTTCGTTTTCCAATTCTCTTAATCGTTTTTGTAGTTTGATGTTTCGCTTATGTTGTCTTTTTGTTGGGTTTGGTTCGTATTAATAGTGACGAGGTAAAAGTTTAAACTAATGCTTTGTATTGAGGGGATCCGTTGCTGGTACATTGAACTAATATTCTTAATTTGTGTAAGTAGGCGATTAACTATACCTTTGGGTATAATATTATTGACAAGGATTTAAGTTGTGGTGGAGACTGTGTTTTTGTTGCAATACTTGATTTTGTGGACAAAAGTGGCCTTAATTGCGGCAGTAGATATCTCAAAAATTTGATTTTGTAGGCGCAATAGTGGTCACGTGACCATATTTTAAACCTTGAATGTTAGTTAAGTGTATGTTGCTTGATGGGTAGGAAAATGGAGAGTTTATTAACCTTGAGTGTATGTTGTTTTGGGGGTGGAAAAGTGGGTAATTTGTTTTATATCTGAATGTCACGTACGAGTGAGAAGTGTTTGGTGTATACTGGAATATGGAAGATGTTTGTTTGCGTTGGTTTTTCATTCCGTGGTCTCGAATGATAGTTACAATTTATTTCATTGACATCTTAATTTGATGAAGCTGAATCGTGTTTCTGTAGTGCAAATGCAAATGTCTATCAATGTTGTATGTGACGATTTTGTGTTTACTTACTTAGTAACTAAGTGGTTGGCAATTGAACCTTGAAGGTTTTTTTTGTTTAGTTTCTAACAGTTTTGTTCATTCAACAGATGGAGCTTCCTGAGTGGACTGATATTGTGAAAACAGCCAAATTTAAGGAACTGGCTCCATATGATCCTGACTGGTACTATGTTAGAGCTGGTGAGTTTACAGTAACACAAGTTATATAATATTCACTTTGGTCATTCTATTCTGCTGGACTAACGGAATTCAACCTTGGTTGCAGCCTCAATGGCAAGGAAGATCTATTTGAGAGGTGGTCTCGGTGTTGGTGCTTTCCAGAGGATCTATGGTGGAAGCAAGAGGAACGGAAGCCGCCCCCCACATTTCTGCAAGAGCAGTGGTGCTATTGCCAGACACATTCTGCAACAGTTGGAGCGCATGAGCATTGTTGAGTTTGATACTAAAGGGTAATTCATGTTTTAATTATTAGATAAATGCAAAAAGTTCTTTTGGAACAAATACCAAGTTGCCATTCAATGGTTGTGCCGTGGCAGATTGGCATGGTGGATTTTTTGTCAGTCACCATACACAATTTTTGTCTTTCTGTAGCTTAAATCTGTTCTATGGTATTCACAGTTTTTTGTGCTTATATTTTCATTGCAGAGGAAGGAAAATCACTTCTAGTGGTAGAAGGGATCTTGACCAAGTTGCTGGGCGAATTGTGGTTGCTGCTTGAACATGTTATTGAGAACCGATAATGCATACGGAGTATGTTTGCTTAGTAGAATTGACATCAAGGAAAAATTAAGTATTGTTTGCGGAGAATTTTATAATCTGTTTTGTTAAATGTTGAAGCTTTTTTCTGGTTTTGAGTTGGAGTTTTGGTCTTTAAGGTTTTGATTCAAGTTTTCAATGTTACATGTTCTCCAATCTCATCTATATTGAACCGCCCTGTTCAGCAACCTTGTTATTTCTCTTTTGCATTGCCCTTTAAGAAAACAAGCAAAAGAATTAAGAAAAAACCGAGTTGAAAACCAAACCAAAGCGCAATATAAAATACCTAGTTGAACAGTCAATGAAAATCTTAATAATGGTTTGGTTAATAATAAGACCTAGATAAATTGCATATCATATGAATGTTAAAGGAATATTTTCTAACGCTAATCATTACTTAGTTTTTGCATGTTAATTATAGTATGCGTGTGCTGGATTATTTATAGTTAGGTTCGATTCAAAGTTTATAGTTAGGTTTGATTATGACAGATTCTTAATTTTACTCAGGAGGTTTGTTGGAATCTTTATAATTTATATGAATGTCCGTTTTTTCACGTTAATCACGACTAACGTAATATTAAGATTTTGTAGTGTTAAAAAGAATTTTATTTGTTAACATACTGTAAAGTATCTATATAGTTTTGTTTCAGTTGATTTTTGTATTAATGCGATGTTTGGATCATTTTACCCTTTGTGCATTGAAAATTGAAGTAATATCTTGTCTTATTTAGATAAATAATTATTATTTCTCAATCGTAATTTCATTTATATCTTATTCATGTAATTATTATTATTATTTATTTTTTAAAGTTTTAATTATCTTTTTCAAATCACTCACATGTTTAGGACATTACAGATTATCTATTATTAATTTTAACCACACTTTTTTATTTATTTTACAAAAATAGAGGGGCTATGAGAGAATAATGTCGCTTAATTCACATATCCAATTTAATTAATGATAAGAGAAATATCATACGGCTTACTTTATCAGCAGTATAATATGTATTTGGTCTTTGAAATACCTCGAAATTCGGATTTAATTTTTATAAGTTTAATATTTTATAATCTCCATATTTACTGTACATTGAGTTATTTAGGGATTTAAATGGTTAAATTATTACTAAAATATACAAACTACATATTGACGACTATGTGTTGACAGATGTAATTTAGAACAACATTTAGTAAAATAAATATAAAAAAAGTTATTAATACCAAAACAACCTATAGAAAAACAAAGTAGGACACGTAATTCTTAATTATTTTAATTGTTTTAGATAATTTCTGTTGTTCCATAATTGTTTTGTTATTCATTTTTCTCTTTTCTTACAACATTTTGACCCACACTACACACCTCACTCTTAGAAAACATATCACTTTCTAACTTTGGGAGAGTAAAAAACAAACTACAATATCAGTAACAAACTTAATATTAATTTGAACTTGTTTGGAACTCATTTTATGTTATCATAATATACTACAATTAATATTCATTTTTATAATGATAAAATCAGGGATGTTCCAGTTCCAGTTCCAATTTCATGCTCTCTATAATTCACTTAATAGCAAGAAAAGATACATGCAGTACAAATTAATTTGCATTTCAATGAAGATATACCATCTCAAACTGTGATTGTCCATGGAGTAACATTAATATACTTGGCAAAAAAGAATTTGCAACCATATATACCGAGTTGCCCATGTACAAAAAATTTATGTTGTGGACAGAATTATGAAAAAAATGAAAGAGCATTCATTCACTTCATATCAGCAAGTGGCCATTGGATACTTAGTTGAGATAAGAGGAGTAGGGATTCATGTCATTACTTGACACCAAGCACTTGATCTTCTTGTGTTGAAGTTGGGGTAGATGAAGCTTGGGTTCTCTTGGTATGGTAGGATGCTTCATTGACCTTTCATACAAAAAGAATACAGATACATTAATCAGAAAAAAGGAACAAATGAGACACAGTTTGCAAAAACACATTCTAAGATTTGCAGCCATTACCTCCTTGGGACAAAAGGTCTATCAAAGTAAGGCATTGGTTGAGCCTTTGGAATGAGTTCTTTCCTCAACCTTTTGATCTCTTCCTCTTCTGCCAACTATAGAAAAGTGAAGTACAAGAAATCAGCATTTTAGATAAAAGAAAACATTGTAACTCAGGTTTTCATTCCTCACTGATTAATGATAGAAACACAGTAGTTTGGTAGTGTACCTTTTGTTGTCTTTCCCTTTCCAACTTGAGTTGTTCTATGAAGCTCATTTTCTCTGCAACCTATACAATTAAAAATCCGTCAAATGATATGTATTTTGCCCCAGATGAAAGATCAGTGGCTCAACAGAATTTAGCAGTTAAAATAGGAAGACTTAGTAGTATGTAGTATATAACGGATGAAAGAGGCACCTGTTGGTCGAATTCAGCACGATCAATTGCCCTAATATCACTATGAAGTTTTGGATCAATAGGCTTTGTGCTTTCTTTGACTGCAGGTTTTATCAGGCACTGTGGCACCAAAAGAGAGATATCAACATGACAAGAACTGTAACTAAGCATGACAAGAACTGTAACAAGTGACACCACAAGAACTGTAACAAGTTCTCTAACAAGTGACTCTAAAAGAAATTAAGCTAAGCAAATAGTAAGCAAGTAATCTTATGACCCCAAACTAAGGACTTGAGGGAACAAATGGCCTCACCTCAGGTTCATCCGTGGTCCACGGAAGACCTTGTGCAATTGGTACTCTCATCCTTTCTTCTTCAGCCGTCATCTCTTGTACTTTTTTCATGAATTCTTCCTCTTTTAACTTTCCCCTTTGCTACAGTTATTGCATTACAAGTGTTACTCTCTAAACTACAAAGTCATGGTAAAATTAAAAGCAAAAGACTACATAAAAACTCAACCAGTCATAGTAGATTACCTCTGTTCTTAACTTAAACGGTTTTTGCCTAGTGACTCTTAGATTCTCCTTGCTCTTCCACCTATTCCCTCCAAAAGTTCCAGATGACCCTGAGCTCTGCAGAAAACCAACAGTTAAAATTCAAAATCCCATCAGTAAATTCATCAATTAACCATTATTCATTGGCACTTAATCATGTAATAATAAAAAGCAACTAAAGTCTTACATTTCTCCTGCTCCTTCTACCCCCAGAAGTCCTACTAGACACACTGCAGCACCAAAAAAGACAAAAAACAATACACAAATCAACAAAAACCAACATAACAACAAATGACACACAACCAAAGAAAGTGAATAGATACAACATTAATCTAAGGACAATACTAAGATACCATTCCAGAGGAACTTATATTGTTACTATTACCAAAGTTAATAAAACAAATTGCGTTTGCAGAACAATACCAAGAACACTTAAAAAAACTGCTTCTACGTTTTGCCCTGGATCTAATCAAGTAGAACCTAAAGTCAAACCTTGCTCGGCTACTGTCCCAAGACGAAGAAACTGATATCCCCTGATCCAAACCGAGGTTCTCAGACGTCAAAACCACATCAGAATTATAACAAAATGATGAAGAAGAACCGGAACCAGAAGTAGCTTCAAGTGCCTCATGTTGTTGTTCAAATTGCAACCCCGGCAATGCCCATTTCATCACCTTCTTCTTATACCCTTTCTCTCCAAGATCCTGATCCTGATCTTCTTTTGAACTTTTTGGTATAGTGAGAAGCTTCTCAAAGGCCTTAACCAAATGCATAACCTTCCCAAACCCATTTTCAGGGACACTGTTCCTTGCCTCTTCCAACAGCCTGTCCCTCTCCCTCCTTCGTTTAACAGTGGAACCTCCTTCTTTTTCTTCATCTTCCACAGTCTCACTTTGTGTTCCCTCGGTTTCAAAATCATAACCCTCCTCTTCTTTTGCCTCTTCTTCTTCTTCCTCCTCCTCACCATAGCCCTTACTCTCTTTGAGAAAAAACTCTTCCTGGGAAGCCCTCAGGGTCTGGTACGCCACGCAAACACACTTGGCGCCACCATTGTCCTTGCATTTGCATGAAACGGCATCGTTTCGGGAACCCTTTTGATTATTTTTCTTGGCCACGAAGAACTTCCTCTGCCTGATCCTCTTCTGCGGCGATTGCACAACTGGGTTGGTGTTGTTTGGCTTGGAAGGTTTCAAAGCAGGGGACTTTGAAGAAAGGCTTCTCTGAGGCACATTAGGGTTCAAATTCTCTGAATTTTCAGAGTTTTTTTTCTTCGAAGGAGTGGTGGTGGCTGATCGATTACTGTTGTTGCTTGCTACTTCCATTTGCGATCGAAATGGATTCCGAGAATCAAAGAGAGAGAGAGAAGAAAATGAATTTGATTGAATTGAATTGGATTGGAAACGGTGAAGAGAAAATTAATGAAATTTCTATGTGCAGAGAGAAAGAGAAAGAGACGCTCTTGTTCTAACGGCTAGTTTTGGTGTGAGTGAGGTTTTTTATACATCAGATATCAGAAATTCTGTTTCCAGTTAGAGTTTGGACCGTTATATTGTCATGGGTTATTTATACAGAAACTTCTTATATACAAGTTTTTTTTTTCTAAGATATTAAAATTTAAATAGAGTAATTTGGTTTTTTTATTTAATAATGTTTTCATTCTCTAAAAATTATAATGATTTTAGTTTTACTACCTCAATTTTAATTTTTCCCCCTTAAATTTTAAACAAATATTATTTTAGATCGTTAACATTAAATTTCAGAAACTAAAATGAATTTTTCTATGATTGAGTTTTAGGGTTTTAGATTTATCTTCATCAAATTATTTCCAATCCCTAAAATTTAGTGCTGAGGAGTTAAATGAAACCAAGTCAACTTAGTTATATGTTTTTTGGTTTACTCAATAAAAAAAAAATCGTTATTCTAGCACACATCACAATTCAGTGCCGATAAGAAAGATCACAATGCTGAACATGGATATATAATTATGTTTTAGATATTTGTTGGTTATGTATAAAAGTTACATGTTAATATTAATTGTTGATTAATTATGAGTGAATTTAACAGGCTAAACATATTATAAGACTTTATAACGTATCGGATTATTTTATTATTTGTTAAATTAAAAAATTATTTTGAAAGTTATGCAAAAGTAAATTAAAACATTTAACAAATTGTCAAATCCATTGTTAGATATGATGGATACCACATTTAAAATGAGTTAAATTAATTACCATCTTTTTTACGTTTGGACCATTTAACTTTTTTTTTTGTCTTAAAATTGAAGGAAAATTCACTGGAAAAACTCTTCTTAAAAATAATTTTTAGACTATTTATTCTGAAAATTTTTCCAAAACATATTTTTTGAAATTTATATTTTTCAGGAAAAAAATTATAAAAAAAACATGAAAAAACGTAAAATACATTTCAAATCAATTTTTTGAGAACAAATTTTCCAAATATATATAATATTTCCTAAAATGTGTCAGAAGAAATGTGTTTTGGAAATCTTCTTATGCGGTAGTGACGATGTGGTGATGAGGTGCAGCGAGGAAAAAATAGATTAGACAATTTGGCCATTTCACCTAATTGTAACAATGTATATTCGAAAAAAAAAATTAAAAGTTAAATTATTATGTAAATCTCTTAGACTATGTTTGAAGTTAAATTTAAATTTGGGGAAGTTGCGATTTTTCTTCAGATAAGAGTTATCATAAAAACGATCAAATTAATTATTATTGATATAATTTAAAATGCCTTAAACGACATTACTGCTACATACGGTCTAACTTTGAAGATATACATTAAAAACTACAAAAATAATGTTAAAAAATATGATTAATTTAGAAAGCCTTGATTTTGAACATTGTTGCTGCATGTAGTCCTAACTTTAAGTATACAGATTAAACAAAGATAAACTACAAAACAAAATAACAAAATAATATTAATGTAAAATGCCTTGTGATCCTCAACGTTAAAATTAAGGATAAGGATTAACAGAAATAAAAATCAATATAATATAAAGATTAACAGAAACAAAAGTTAATATAATAAGCTTAAATATGGATTTGGACTAGTGTAGAAGACATTAATTTGTATTTCTATTACAGTATCATAATATATACTACCGTTATTAATTAACATTTCTATTAGTGAATTAATAACAAATTTGTTACCAAAATATTGAAGACAAAAAGAATTTGTAACTATATACCGAGTTTTCCATACAAAACTGAATATTGTGGAGAGAATTGTGAAAAACTAAACATTTATTCATCTTTCGAATTTCTTGTTCTCTAGAATTGAATTAATAACAAATTCACAGCAAAAAAGAATTTCATTGCACAATACAAAGAAACATGGTTACGCAAAAAAGAATTTGCAACTATATACTGAGTTGCTAATGTACAAAATTGAATATTGTAGAGAAGATTATGGAAAATGAAGCACCCTTCACATCAGAATCAGAAATCGGTTATTGGAAGCTTAGGTGTGGAATTCATGTCGATTTATGACAACAAGCACTTGATCTTCTTATGTTGATGTTGTGGTATGTGAATTTTTGGTTCTCTAGGCATTGTTGGAAGCTTGATTGACCTTGCATGCACAAAGAATCATAATGAGAAAAAATGGGCAAGTAACAGAGTTTGCAAAGGACATGTTCTAACTATTATACCTCCTTGGAACAAACGGTCTATCAAAATAAGGCATTGGTTGAGCCTTTGGAACGAGTTCCTTCCTCAACCTCTTTATTTCTTCTTCTTCTGCCAACTATACAAGGAGTGAAAGTCCAAAGATGTCAGTGTCTTAGATAATGAAAGGAAACATGGTAACTGTGCATGTTTTTTGTCATGGAAACATGTTTTAGAAAGATGGTAGATGTTGTTTACCTTCTGTTGTCTCTCCCTTTCCAACTTCAGTTGTTCTATGAAGTTCAATTTTTCTGTCACCTACATTATTAAACAAATGGTTCATGTTTGGCTGTGATTTCAACAATCATCCATTTTTCCTCAAGTGAAATATGAGTACTACTTGGCAGTTAAAATCATGCATGAAGTAGTAGCATGTACATCCACAGAAAATTACACTTTATAATGTACAAACCTAAAGAAAATACTAGGCAATAAACAGAAAGTGAAGGGAAAAATATGGATGAATGTGGCACCTGCTGGTCAAATTCAGCACGATCCATTGCCCGAATATCACTATGGAGCTTTAGGTCAATAGGCCTTGTTATCTCTTTAACTGTAGGTTTTAACAAGCACTGTGACAAGTGGCACAAACAGAGTGACAATAAGCTAAGTAATTCATTACAACTAGCAAGTAAACATGACTAGCACTGTTACAAGTGACACCAAAATAGTGACATTAAGCTATATAATCCACTACCAATCAACAAGTAAACATGACAAGCTCTGTAAACAAGTGGCAATAAGCGTGATATTAAGTTCATTAATTCATTACAATCAGCAAGTAGAAATGACTAGTACTGTAACAAGCAACATCTAAAGAGTGATAATAAGAAAACTTGAAGCCAAATTTGTCAACCAAAAAAAGGACTTGCAGGAAAAGATGACCTCACCTCAGGTTCATCTGTTGTCCAAGGAAGACCTTGTGCAATTGGTATCCTCATCTTTTCTTCTTCAGCTATCGTCTCTTGTTCTTTCTTCATCAATTCTTCCTCTTTCAACTTTCCCCTTTGCTATAGTATCATTGCATCACAAATGTTACTCTCCAAACTCCAAAGTCATTGAAAAATAAAAAACAAAAGACTGCACATAAAATCTAATCAATCATCATAAATTACCTCTGTCCTTAGGTTAAACGGTTTTTGCCTAGTGACTTTTTGCTTCTCCTTCCTCTTCCACTTGCTCCCTCCCAAAGTCCCAGATGACTCCAAGCTCTGAAGAAACCCAATCATTAAAATTCAGAATTGAATTAGTGAGCCATCCACCATTCTATCACTAAATCATATAATAAAAACAGCATGTGAAGTCTTACATTTCTCCTGCTCCTTCTACCCCCAGAAGTCCTATTAGACACACTGCAGCACCACCAAAGACACAATACACAAATCAACAAAAAATAACACAATAGCAAATGACACACAAATGAAGAAAGTGAGTTGAGACCTTAATCTAAGGACAAAACATAATACAGTTCCCTAAGAGTATTTATAGCAGTTCTACAATCAGAATTGAAGTTTTACTTAAAACATTCTATGTTGACCTCTAAACCAAACTTTTATCATGAGAATTACCAAAGTGAAATTCTAATTTTGATTGGAGAAGTTTTACCTCTAAGCCAATCACAACACTGTGCACCAAAAGGCACCTCAGAAACTACACCTAAATTTTATCCTTAATCTAATGAAGTAGAATAGAATCAAAAGTCAAACCTTGCACAGTTACTATCCCATGAGGAAGAAACTGAAATCCCTTGATCCAAGCCAAGGTTCTCTGATGTCAAAACCAAATCAGAAGTACAATAAAACGAAGAAGAATCAGAAACAGAAGCATCAGCAGCTGCAACTGCCTTATGATGTTCTTCAAATTGCAACTCAGACAAAGCCCATTTCATGACCTTGCTTTTATTATCTTTCTCTCCATGATGATCATGGTCCTTGTGATCCTTTTCCTCTGAACTTTTGGGTACAGTGAGAAGCTTCTCAAAGGCCTTGACCAAATGCATAACCTTCCCAGACCCATCTTCAGGAACACTCTTCCTCACCTCTTCCAATAACCTACCCCTCTCCCTCCTTCGTTTCACATTGAAACCCCCTTCTTCTTTTTCTTCATCCTCCACTGTTTCACATTTCTTTCCCTCAATTTCAATAGCACTCACAGTCTCACACTCAGCTTTCGCTCCTTCTTCTTCATCTCCTTCTTCGTCATCCTCCTCACAACCCTTATTCTCTTTGAGAAAAAACTCTTCTTGAGAAGCCCTAAGGGTCTGGTACGCCACGCAAACGCACTTGGCGCCACCGTTGTGTTTGCACTTGCACGAAACGTTGTCGTTTCGAAGACCCTTTTGATTCTTCTTCTTGGCCACCACGAACTTCCTCTGCCGGATCCTGTTCTGCGGCGATTGAACAACTGGGTTGGCGGTGTTTGACTTGGAGGATCTCAAAGCAGGGGACTTTGAAGAAGGGCTTAGAAGATGACGCTGAGAAACATTAGGGTTGGCATTCTCTGCGTTTCTTGAAGGTTTCTTTGAAGGTGTGGCGATTGTTTTCGATTGGTGGGTGGTGTTGGCAGATGATTCCATCTGGAATGAGATTCAGAGAGTAATGAAGAGGAAATGGTGGAAAAAGGAAAAGCAGTGAAAATTGTGAGTGCAGAGATGAAATGAGAAAGAGAGGGTTTTCATTGCAACGGCTAGTTTTGGTGTGTGATTTGACATTTCTGACCGTTGTATTTGTCATCACTCTCAAGTTCATTATTGCTCATATGCTGTCTTATTTTATTTTCCTTTTCATAAATTAAAAACTAATATTTTTTTTTATATTCATGACACGAGATTTTGGTCCCTTTAGTTTTATATTTTATATCTAAAAAATCCATAATTTTAGCATTTCTTTTTATTTTGGGTATATTTTTAATTTTGTTTTAACTAAACAAATTATCATTAATTAATACCTTAAATAAATATTAGGTCTAGAATTTGATTATATCAAAATAAAATAAGTTAAATATATGTAGAATTGAAGATTGAATCAAATTTAAAAGTTAATTAAATATGAACAATATAATCGAAAAAAAAAACATCTGAGATCAAGATCAAACATAAAAATTAAAAGGAAAAAACTTATATATATATATATATATATATATATATATATATATATATATATATATATATATATTACATAATCACGTAAAAATTTATGTAAATATTTACAAAAACATTTTTATTAACATTGGTTTAAATAAATCTACACAGGGCTTTAAAAAAGTTAATTAATTTTATTAACATTTAATAAAAAAGTTCCCATTTTTTAAGAGTATAAAAATAGAATAATTTTAAAATTAGTGAAAACCCGTTTAGAGTTAGAAAATATTAAGGAATGTGACATAAATTGAGTCTAATATAGATTTAAATATATTTACCATATTTTAAAAAAAATATTTAACGTTATTAAAATTTTCATTATTACGTGCTGGTATATTTAATTTGATTTTGTAGATTAGAAATTTTGAATAAATTAAACTTAATTTTAATTTTTCTGGGTAAAAAATTAATTTGAATTAAAACGTGTGTACACTAAGAAGAACAATCAGGAGTTTGAGAAAAATATCAACCATTAGTGAGTTCGAGAAAAAAAAAATTAGAATGATAATTATATTTGAAACTGAAAAATTACACTTACTGCACTTAGCGCATCTAAATTAGATTTTTAATCAAGTAATAACAAAATTTATTTCTATATATATTTTTATTGATTTGGTTTAGTTTAAACTTAGTCATAAATGAGAAGTAATTTAATAGTTTAAAGTTGATTTTATGAGGTCACTTTGTTTATTATTGTTAATGTGAAATATACTGTTTTTCATCCTATTGGAACATGTCATAATTAAGAGAAGGCACTTATTTATTAATTTTTGTGTTGAATTATATGATTTACAATTCACTTAATTTGAACGACATTTATTTTTAAATGGATTTCACAACTCATCCACCATAATCTCTCTACCATTTAAGTTATGTTTAGATTTTAATTAGAAGCAAACTTACAATTCCATTAAGTATTATAATAATAAATTTGACATTTTTTGTTCAGATATGCTTAAACCCAAAATTTACTTCAACTTTAATTTAGTTAAAAGTTACAATAAATTATTTATTTTAATTCCAATTGGGTTTAACCTAAGTTAATTTTCAAACACAAACTTAACTTAAAAGGCCTGATGCTTTTAACATCATCTTAATCGAAGTGTGTGTTCAGCATACTAAAAGGTAGAAAATTTGTTTTAGTTTTTCATTGTGAACTTACACTGATATAAAAAATAAGATTATCTTAAAAAATGTGGACAAAAAGTTACATATTTTAATAAACACAGTAAGAAGAAATTAAACTTAAATGTATCCTACGATTACTGATGCCAATTCTGATCAACACTTGATAAGTTAGATTTAAATGTGTAATGAATACATCGTACCTATTTTGAAATTTTTGTTGTCTACTTATAATATTTTAATAAATTTGTAGTTGTATAACCATAATTTTCTGTTCGATATAATTGTAATATAATAACTTGATTAACCTTAAAGTAAAAATCTATTTAAGTATGAGTTGTTATTTTACTCTCTCAATCTAATCCTTACAATTATATAGTATAATGAAATAATAATATATATTAATATAAAATATTTGTAGTAAAATGTAGTTAGTATTAATTAAAGTTATAAGGTTTTTTGCATAGTGAGAAAATCTTAATAAGCTAATTTTTCTTGTTAGCTTTCGTTTTGTACCTTACATAGTTGCTTAAGGTATCACACAACCCCAAATCATATATATATATATATCATAATTATAATGTTTCTTTCTGTTTATAGATATATATTTTGAGTTGTTGGTTGCTTCTTCTTTCTAGCTTCAAATACACTCCACATTTTCTAACTTTTGAAGCAAAGTGAATCCTTCATTTTGAAGTTTGCACTCATTCTTTAATCAAAGCTCCAAAAATCACTATATTTTGACCTAGATCTAGCTAAGTGCACATGATAGTTGTGCTCATATAATCCTTACCAATAATTATTATATTTAAAATTTGAACTCGAGATAGTAATTTTTTTTTTTAAAGAAAGTGAAGTGATGATTGCAGTAAATTACTTTTGGAAAATGAAGTAACTATAGTTCATTCAAAATACACCTTTGAATTTTCAAATTAAAAACATGGAAATTGGTTTGTATTAAGCATATTAACATGAGCATGCAAACAAATTTCAACTACATGTTGAAATAAAGTATGAAGCAAAAGAGGTTCTTTTAAATTAAATAAAATATTTATTTTTAATTTTATTTTGAACATATGGTGATTTTAACATGTTAAAATTTAAAGGTGTAAAGTGTTGTAATATTTACAAATTTTTGTTTTTCTTTATTGTGATCATTGTGCTTTTGATACACACAGCAGCAAATTTGAAAATAATATAATTATTTATTTAATAATAAAGAGTGTATCAGTTAACACACCCAAAAAGACATGAATAGAAAATAGAAATTTTGTTATAATTATCTTAAATGTAATACTAAAAATAGTTTTTAATTATCTCACAATCCATAACTATTGACCTGGTTATATTAATGTCTTATTTCACTAATAATTCACATAAACTCAACTAGTTACTGTCAAAAATAGCTGGTTGAAATGAAATTAATTAAGCTCAAAATTATTAAATATTCTTAATATTAAAAAATAGCTCATTAAATATGGTAATAACCTGTTAGATTTTCTAGATTAGTAATAATATTTTGCACTAATAACATACTTAAAAGAATTAAACTAAACACTAAATTCTGAAAGACATAAACTTTTATATTCTTAGCCAATGTCTTAGGAAGAAGAAGGTGATGGTGACATGGACAAGGTTGTTGAAGTTGACGCAGAAACTGAGACACACCAAAAAGGTTGAAACGTGCCAAGATGTTCAGTGCCACTTCTGTGAACTTATTGATATTCCCAACTTTGCCCTCACTCTTACTCTAGAAGAATGCCCCACCAGAATACCATAGAAAGTGTCTCTGCACCAAACACATCACTCTCACAAAGAAAGCTTGTCCCTTTTGGTAATAACAGCTACCCAACCAAGATTTGTTTATAGTATAAATAATATCTGAGGCACTTCTTCCACATAAGCTTCTCAGGAGGGTCATTCATCTCTGCAGGTGAAGTTTACTTGACACCCCATTTCCTGATTTGTGTTCAAGGTTTTGCCAAATTTTAGATCTTTTTCTACTCTTGTATCATGTTTTGAGCTGAATCATTGTGGGTGTAAATTTGGTGTTAACAAGTGTTTAAGGGGTTGAAGTTAGTTCTTGCTGATTGATGAGTTTGATTCTGATTTGTGTATGAGTGTGTGGATCTTTAACCTTTTATCTTGTATGGTAAGTTGTTCAATTTTATGTTTGATTCAATGTTGACATGGAATTTGTCTTGAACCTCTGTGGCTTTGGATCTACTGGAATCAGTGGTTGAGACATTAATAGAAATATCAAGCATTTATTTTGCTCTACCAAGAGCAAGATCTGCTCACAATACTATTGGTCTCTGAGTGGTCAACCCATAGTCGTGTGGAAGTTTGTCACCAAATCATCATCCCCTGGATGAATCTGTTAGATCTGGATATATTCAATCTATTTTTTGAGTTTTTGCTGCATGATTAGAAGAAAATGAGTTGATTCCTATTTCCTCAATGCCATTGTTGGCCCATTGATTCTTCACTGAAATTTGATGTATGCTGTTATATTTTTCAGTAACATATATGAATTAACTTCTAAAGACAAGCTATGGTGCCTTGTCTCGTTGTCCTCTAAAGTGGATATGATTGCAAATTGTTTTTCACCTTTATTGTGCTTGGTTAGTACTATCAAGCAAATGATTGGTATATAGTAGATGTCAAATTCACCGACAAAAATTAGATGCGGTTCTATAATTACTTTTAGTGGTGTTCTCTAATCACTTGGGTAATCTATGTTGACCTTTAATAGAAAGTTTTATTGAGTAAATTACTGAGATAGAACTTTAATTTTGAATGAAAAACAACACCAGAAGCATCTGTTGAACTGCATCTATGTTTTGTCCGTTGGCTTTTACTGTTTGCTTGTATATACTGATGCATTTGAACCCCTCGTTTGGTTAGGTTGCTTAGAGAAGAAAAATGGTGAAGATTTGCTGCATTGGTGCTGGATATGTAGGGGGTCCTACAATGGCAGTCATTGCACTGAAGTGCCCCTCCATTGAAGTTGCTGTTGTTGATATCTCTAAATCCCGCATTGCAGCATGGAACAGTGACCAGCTTCCTATCTATGAGCCAGGCCTTGATGGTGTGGTGAAGCAATGTCGTGGCAAGAACCTTTTCTTTAGCACAGATGTTGAGAAACATGTCTTTGAGGCTGACATAGTGTTTGTATCTGTCAACACCCCAACAAAAACTCGTGGTCTTGGAGCCGGCAAGGCTGCAGATTTGACATACTGGGAGAGTGCAGCTCGCATGATTGCTGATGTCTCCAAGAGTGACAAAATTGTGGTAGAGAAATCCACTGTCCCTGTGAAAACTGCCGAGGCCATAGAGAAAATTTTGACTCACAATGGCAAGGGCATCAAGTTCCAAATCCTATCAAACCCTGAATTCCTTGCTGAGGGAACTGCAATCCAAGATCTTTTCAACCCGGATAGGGTCCTCATTGGAGGCAGGGAGACCCCAGAAGGCCAAAAGGCCATTCAAACATTGAAAAGTGTTTATGCTCATTGGGTTCCTGAGGAGAGAATCCTAACCACAAACCTGTGGTCTGCTGAACTGTCCAAGCTTGCTGCTAATGCCTTCTTGGCACAAAGAATTTCATCTGTGAATGCTATGTCAGCACTTTGTGAGGCCACTGGGGCAAATGTCACACAAGTGTCCTATGCTGTTGGCACTGACACAAGGATTGGCCCCAAGTTCCTGAATGCCAGTGTTGGTTTTGGTGGCTCCTGCTTCCAGAAAGATATCTTGAACCTGGTCTACATCTGTGAGTGCAATGGCCTGCCAGAGGTGGCTGAGTACTGGAAACAAGTGATCAAGATCAATGACTATCAGAAGAGCCGGTTCGTGAACCGTGTAGTGTCCTCAATGTTCAACACAGTTGCAACCAAGAAGATTGCCATTCTGGGGTTTGCATTCAAGAAGGATACTGGAGACACAAGGGAGACACCAGCAATTGATGTGTGCAAGGGGCTACTTGGTGACAAAGCACGCCTAAGCATATATGATCCACAAGTGACTGAGGACCAAATTCAGAGGGATCTGTGGATGAACAAGTTTGATTGGGACCACCCCATTCACTTGCAGCCAACTAGTCCTACAACTGAGAAGAAAGTGAGTGTGGTTTGGGATGCATATGAGGCAACAAAGGATGCAGATGGTGTTTGCATTATGACTGAGTGGGATGAGTTCAAGAATCTTGATTATCAGAAGGTGTATGACAACATGAGAAAACCAGCATTTGTTTTTGATGGAAGGAACGTTGTGGATGTGGAGAAGCTACGTGAGATTGGTTTCATTGTGTACTCAATTGGGAAGCCACTGGATCCATGGCTCAAGGACATGCCTGCTGTGGCATAAAAGACATCTCAAGGATTCAGGCATTCAGTTTGGTTCAATTTGTTATCAATACTTCTTTTGGGAACAATTTTTCTTGGCCATTTTTCACTTTCCCATATTTTAGTTTCTATAAATGAGTACAAATTATGGGAAAGTAGGAGGCCATATGTTTTGTGTTTCTCTCTACTGCAATTCATTACTGTTTGGCTGTTATGAGTTTACAAGGATTTTTCTTTTATTGAATTAGTATTGTGTTACTATCAGTTTGGTGAATGTTTTGGTAATTTTTCTATATCAGAAAGTTTTGGAGCTACAGCAACCATAAAATTTGCTTTTAGGCTGTATTTTCTCACAGCTGCAAAAATTATACTATTTCAATAATTGATTATAGATATAAATCTGTTAAAAGGTAATTTTAGGATAATTAATTTCGTTTGATGAAAAATAAGTTTTTATGTGAGAAAATGAGTACATTTATATGAAGCTGAAAGAAGAAAAAGCTATTGAAAAATAATCATAAACTACAAATTTTTAATTAATCATATTTGTGAATAATGTTGAGTAAATGGAGTTGTAATCAGAGTTACAATAATTGAATAATATTTGATGTTACAAAAATTTACAAACAGATATTAATATAATATTAGGTCCTCACCTCAAATAAATATAGCAACAGTGTAAATATATCTTGAAATGTAGGTAACAAGCTTTGAAATATTTATAGTAAATAATCTCATTAGTTTAATTGAAATATACTGATAATGTAATTTTTTTATCGTCATCCAATCATGTCCTAATGTTTTTGATAAAATTAACAACTTTTTATATGACTGGAAACACAAGCATCACTTTGATTATATTATTTTATTTTATTGAGTTAATATATTTTATTTCATTGAAATTTAATATGTTCGAATTTTAATTTTATATTCTTTTGTAAAGAAAAAAGACGTGACTACTTTCAAATATAACGGGTGGTACATTAGTAAAGAAAAAAAAAAAAAAAAAAAAAAAAGAGAAACAATTTTGAAAAATACATTTTGTCTTCTCTGTTTTCAAATTTTACAGAAAAAAAGAGAGTCTGTAACTATGAAGAAAAAGGAAATTAGAAAAACAGCAATAAAAATAAGAGTAAAAAAAAAGAAAAAGAAAATAGGATAGTAAGTGGAAAATTCAATTGATAGTGAAACTTATAACAAAGATGATCAAAATTATAATTAGAAACAAAAAATATATCGCAAAGACAATGAAAAGGTAAATCGTAAAGACAATGAAAAGGTAATTTGTGAGAGATTGAAAGTGGTTGGTTCAAAGACACAATTTAGGAAAACAATAAACTTAAGAACATTTAATTATAACCTTGTAGAAATTTTAGCAGAGCTAACATCGTATTTAAAATTTCTACCATATTAGTTCTAATTAGAACTTGAAAAAAAAACTTATATCCATGAGTAAAATCTATAATGATACTAAATAAATATCGATATTAGTGGTTAATGAATAATTATGTACTAGTTACCCGTTTGTTCATGAGATGAATATAGGTTTGTAGTATTAAATTAATACTTGTTATTTTCTAATAATTTTTAGTTAGTTTTATTTAAATATTAAAAAATCAAGTAATTTTAATGAGAGAAATATTAATAAGTAAGTATTGGTTTAGAATTTGATTTCATATATACTTATATTCTTTTATTCAGACTTATGAAATAAATTGTAAAACCTTCACCCTTTACCGTGCTCTCTCATTAAAAAAATAAAAATAAAAATTTTCTTCTCTTTCTAAATCTTCCTCTAACTTTTTAGTTCCATTACTTAAACCTCATCTCTTTCAGAATTTAATCACTAAAAGCATACTCTTCTTGTTAAAAGGATTGAGGACAATATTCTCATTATAGAAGAAAGATTGAGGACAACATTCTCTTTATCCACGAAATATTGAGGACAACATGATCGTAAGTTTATATCATGCCCATCATAAGTTTATATAGTGAGTTGATGTTTTTTGAGTTTAAGAATTTTTTTTTGGGTCTTGAAGAAAGATTGAGGACAACATGCTCATCGTATAATTTTATACGTTGATGATCTTCTTTTATCATAAAAAGTAGAGTTTGTTTTTCGAGTTTAAGAATGCAACATGACTAATCTCAGTAGAAAAAAATATTGTGTCTCGAAGTCTAACACAAATCTGGTGGAATTTTATCCGTCAAATGAATGAAAGCAATTTGTTCCAAAAATTGTTCAAACTCCAGTGGTTTCTGGTTTCAATCTTTGCAAGGATGAAGATGGAATTAAGGTGGACAAAACTCATTTCAAACAAATTGTAAGTTGCCTTACGTATCTTAAGGTGACTCGTCCTATGACTCGTCCCATGTTCCTTGAGCATAAATATGAAGAACTAGCAAAGAAATAGTTGAGGAACAATTGAGTATATGGAATTTTCTACGAAAGGGAAGCAAATAATAGTCTTATAGCATACATTGATAGTGATTATGTAGATGACTTCGGTGATAGAAAACGTACATCAGATATGTCTTTCTATTTAGTTCAGGAGCTGTCATTATGTCATGGTCTTCTAAGAAAGAGCTCAAAACTGAATTTATTGTTGTTGCTGCATATGCTTGTCAAGCAATTTTAGAAAAGCTTGTCAAGAAATTTGATCAGAAAGGATGCTAGAAACATTGGATCAGATCGTAGCAAGCATATAGGTGTTGGTTTTCATTTTCTTCAAGAGCTTGCAGAGAGGCAGAAATGATAGAGCTAAACTAAATTCTCTCAAATATCGCTTTTTTTTTTTTTTTTTTTTTTTTTTTTTTTTTTTTTTTTTTTTTTTTTTTGCTTTGTATGGCTGTTTATAACCTAAATATTTCTCGCATTTTTCTGTAATTTCTTCTTCTCTGAAAGACTTCTATTGTTACGTTATCATAAAATTTCCAAATACAATTATCACAAAAAAGTTGAAAGTCGTATATATGATATTTTTAGTATTTTTAATAGTATAATATTGTAAATAAAAATTAAGCTCAAATAATCATAGATAATGGAGATAATTTGGAGATAAAGTAAATAGATATTTATTATAAGACAAAGGTAAGCTTTACAACGACAAGTAGTATCCATAACAGATATATTAAAAGAACTGCAAGCTTATTTTGATCAAGAGCGCACCTGAAGTGCCTCTATTTGCAATATTATATTTGTTTATTTATTCTCTGGTACGAGGAACTAAGCTAATCAGGGATCACACAAGCACGTGGCACCAAGTGCGTCTGCACCTTTCTTTCTATGGTAATTGGGCTGGTTCAATGTTCCATATCTCCCGGGCATATTCATGAATAGTACGGTCACTGCTAAACTTGTATGAGCCTGCTGTGTTCAATATTGACATTCTTGTCCATTTCTGTATCCACATCATTTACAAATGTTAATGTTCAAAATAACATGAGAGCAACAAGCATGATGCATGAAGGAACAGAACAACCATGGAAGATAGAGCTATAACAACTAAATACAATTGATAAATACGTTGCATGACATAATAGAAAATGTAAATAAGTGAAATACCAACACCTTCTAACATACTGTGCTATTGGTTAAAATTTGTCTGAACTACATAATCAAGAGTAAACTCATTAAATATGAAGTTGAATAAAATAAAAATCGACTGATTCAAAAGAATGTGTTGCCAGCATTCTCCTCAAATAATGCCCTCATAATGAACAAGGAATTGGTGCATGCATCCAATAGGCTAGCAGGTGAAACGAATATTTAGGAAATAGGAAAAAGGTCTACAAACTCACTTTTTGGTCTCTGTATGCCTCATCAACCTTCTCTTGGCATTCTATGTAGCTGGGGAAGTCCTTGCCCACAAGGAAATAATCTGCTCGACCAAAACCTTCATTTCCCTCTAAGGATCCAATCAAGTCGTCATAATTGTAAGATCCAAAAACACCACTTCTGACAAATTCTTTGACTTCTTCAAATCGTGGATCAGGGACAAACTGAATTAAAAAACATAGCGGGTTAACGTATAGTCATCTAAGTTTTTAAGAAACCCAAGACCGACATTTCCTCAAACAACGACTTTGTTCAAAATTCTTGTAACCTTATTATGAATTTCTTTCAACCAATTATTAGCATTTGAAACTAACAGTAGAATACTTGTTCTATGTGGGTATGCTCCAAACAGCATGGTATTAACTATGTTCCATAGTAATTAAAATGGACGAGGGTCTTAAGACATACCTTTCCCTCTGCTCTTTCTTTCCTCAGCCCAGCAATTTCATGAGCCTCGGCACCAAAGAGGAAGAAGTTATCTTCACCAACCTCTTCCCTAATTTCAACATTGGCCCCATCTAAAGTTCCAATCAATATGCAGCCATTCATTGCAAATTTCATGTTGCTGGTTCCACTTGCTTCCATTCCAGCAGTACTACACGAGAGAAACAGGCAACGCAGATTAGTGTATGTCTGTATCACCTGTGTCCTATTTCACAATGCAAATTGAGTGCCAAGCCCGCTCTCACATGTCATTGGTGCTCAGTATGACTGGATGGATTTCCAAACATAGTATTAATTTGCAGAGTTGCATTGGATGCAACAATGCATAGGTCAATGACAGCTTGGTTATGAAGAGGAGTTGGAGAGGTGAGAATCATACTGCTGGTCATTTGGCCATGAAGACTGACTTACATTACATTTCAAGAACTAATCAGCGGGAATGTTTAAGCTGTTAGCGGTAACTAAATGAATGGTTGTATCATCATGGATAAATATTTTACAAAAATTAAAATGGTTCCCTAATCCCTAGTACAGATTTCCATTCACAATTTAACGTATGACTATATCCTCTGGTTTACGTACTGGAAAACGACTCGTCAAACTAACCTGTAAACTCAATCTGGCCGTATAGGGTCAATTTTATTCAAAAGACTATAGTTTAAAACATAGTTTGGGTTCTTAATTTTGTATTATTTTCTCTATTAGAGTAATCTTGGTTTTGTTGCCTGAGATTCTAGAAGCTAATCTCAATCTATACAGGCAGGCTGACAGGAAATAGCCAGTACTTCTCTGACACGTTCCCAAAAAACACCAGTAATTTAGGGATGAAGCTTAGTATATTGAGATTCTGATCTGACATGTAGCATCTTGCTTTCACATTGTGAAGATGCAATATATTTCAAGATAGACATTACTGATAGAATCAACTTGCAATTGGGAGAAGATATAGGGATTACAGAAAAGATACAAAGTTTTATTATGAGATCATTTCTCCATATCAGCATGACCCAGGAGAAAATTATGTGAACCCTAGTTTGTTATAAACTACTTTAACAACTAAGCTAGTTAAAACTGTATTTGTATCCGTATCCTTATTTCTATTCTTCTGTCTTCTTACATACACTTTCCTAATCAGGGGGTCTTGCATTAACTATCAACAGAAAGTTTTCTTCATACTTCCTACAAACATAGGTGCATATGTAATGTTTAGACGCAACAGAAACACCTTTCACAAATTTTCAAGTATTTTCTTCAAGACATGTTCAATTTTCCATGTGCAAAATAAGTAACAAGTTTTTGAATGAGAAACATCTTGAGTTACATATGAATGAGACAATTCAATGTAATTGACTCAATTTTCTATTTAAGGCCATTTATCTGAAATATAACTACCTGATATGTTGTGACAATTCACTTGCCGGAATAAGCATCTCAGCAACACTGACATTGTAATCAGGGACAAAAATAACCTGATTAAATATAAACACACAAATTAACAATATCTTTAACCATCCATTAGCAAAAATCTGATACTGAAAACATGTAGGAAGTTAACAAAGTAGGAGGCTTCAAAGAAATTTGGTAAACCATTCCTTCCAAAACGACTCCCCTCGAGAAAATTAAATGTTCTCTGTAAATTAAATTGTCAAACAGAGCAATTTCTTCTATATATTTAGTATATTAGAAAACTGATATGATGAAAAATCTTATTTTAAGATAGCCTAAAATTCATAAGGACTGCATAATTACATTTCTAATGTGGTGTGTTCATGCTAAATTATACTAAAAAAAATTTCTATAAAAAATGCACATTGATTTCAAATTAACATGAGCAACTTGCTTATTGATAATAAAAGTCAAATGTAGAACCTAAAAAAGATCCTGAGGTCCAAGGACTGTAAGAGGAATAATGCTTTACATCTTTATTTTCAAGAATATGCCTAAGAACTGTAGGACAAAACATAAACCAACAAGTGAAAAAGGAAACAGCTGTACTCGTGTACCTTGAGTAGATCACCTATTTCAGGATCGTGATTAACAGTTTCCCCAACATCTGTAATAAATTTCACAATTCTCTTGGCTTGCACATACGTAGCAAATGCTTTCCCCCCAAATATACAAACTCTGGGAACAAAATTTGCTTTCCTTTCCTCAGGACTCATTTCTTTCATCTTCTTGTATCGGTAAACAATTCCCAGTATGTTCAATAATTGTCGCTTATATTCATGGATTCTCTTCACCTAGACCAAAGTAATAAAGCCAGCATTGAACAGTTTAGCAAGACTATATAGGGAAAAAACTAACGGAATGGGTAGAAATTGAATTCACAAGTAACTAAATTGTCAGCAGAACAAAAATTCATGTTTAAAAGTAACATATTATCGGGGAGGACAATGGGAACAGGACACCCAGTCTATCAATGACCTACAGCCTAGTCTAATTTCAGCCTGTGTTAACCTAGACCACACATCAAACAATGCACACTTTGACATTTTGAACAGGTCGTCTTCATGTACATTACTTATGGTGCTTTGTACATTATATAGGCAAAACGGAAGCATTGTTTTCCTAATAATCTTCCTTGATTGATAACTAAAAGTAATCACAATATGACCAATAACCAATGAGAGACCGTTACAACATTTTAAACTTATAGCCCAATCAAAATTGGTGTAAAAGAAAGAAAATAAAATAACCAATCTAAAGGCATCATCTTACCTGGATGTCAAACATTGCATCAGGACTGACAAAATACCCTGTTTTTTCTCTGATAAATGCCGCAACTTTAACTTTGTTACTCCTCTTTGCTTCCCTCCACTGCAGTTGTAGATCCTCATTCTCTACAAACTAGTAATAAATTATACCATAAGGTTTAATGACAGAAACTTGGAAAATAGGTTGAGACTAATATGATCACGTGATGCTTTTGACATACAATGGAAACGCAACACAGTCTACAGCACGCTCAATGCTAATTAACCAATTTCAGAAAATACCCATAAAATTGCAATCAAAATGCCATATTAATTCCTTTAAGATCAAAAAGCAGGATGATACCAAATTTACAATTTAGTTGAACGGAATTAAGCTAGTCATGGAATCCATAGGAATTCAAATTTAAGAAATCTCAACAAACCAGATCTTCCATCCTGAATAGTGCATCACAAGACATTTATTCCATTCAAAAAGAAATTGAAGGAGACGAGTAAATGCAAGAAAGTTACATTTTATAGCTCAGAAGCAATCACAATTCTTATTTATATCTGGTTCTCTGGGGATAACTTGTATCATTAATTATAAAATTCCAAAATTGGTGGCCATTTGTTTCCAAGAAGCATTAGGCTATGTGGTAGTATAATTAGTGCCGCCAAACTTGACATTCATAACAAGGAAATGAACACTAAAAAAAGAGGAAAATGCAAAGCCATGAAGGAAAAATTCAAGACTAGGATAAGATTAATAAAGCAAATAATGGTAACAACCTTCCGTAGCTCAGCCAATTTCTCTGTATTTAGGACCCAATCCTCTGTGCCTATCCACTCGGTTATTATTTTACTCAGAAGCGGATTGCAGAACTTGATCCATCTCCTTGGTGTCACACCATTTGTTTTGTTTTGGAATTTCTCAGGCCACAACTACAAAAAAAATATGGCATCAATTATATAAACAATTTTCCTAGATATTGTCATAATCTAAAGAAAACATAAAATGATGAAGTGCTATTAAAAGTCTAATTATTGAATACATATCATTAGAAGCGTGAGAGGTTTCTTTCATCTTTTAATAGTAGTATGCATGGAGCAATCACTTTGAAATAAAACAAATGTGGAAATATCCATATTTTATTTATAGTGCTATTATGCCCATTGGGCAAGAATAAGTTGTTTCCTCCCACTGGTCATAGAAAATAAGTGTTGACTGCTAAGAGCTATTTAGTAATTTCAAATAGGAAAAAAGCTAGCAATTGCAGATACGGATTTAGAAACGTAACTCAGCTGTGCACTACGTCATACTGACAGACCAAGGAAAAATTTACCTTATAAAACGCATTGAAAACTTCATCTTTTACAATTTCACTATGTATCTCTGCAACCCCATTCACTGCATGACCACCCACAACACACAGATTTGCCATACGAACCAATTTTGGTGGTTCTGGAACCGGCACAGGCAACTCTTCTTTCTCATCCTCAATGGAACTTTCATCTGTTTCCTTCTTTTCAGCAGTGACTCCTTCCACTTCCTCGTTATCATCATCTTTTTTTTCTTCTTCTACTTGTTCAGAACTTTGCAGCTCCTCACTAGGAATATCAGTTGTCTCTTTGGACTTAACCAGTAAACCTGCAAATTCTTCAGGCAATTCAACATTTTCTAGTATTCTCATTTCCTTCAATTTATTCTCCAACAAGTCTGAATCTGCAGTGCCATATTCTGCAACTATGGTCCGAATCAGCTGCAAAGCAGGAATATCATCAACAACTAATGCCTGTACCCTGAAAGAAAAAAGTTTATGAATGTATTTCAGTATTACCTCCTCATCAATCATTTCTATTATCTCAATGTGTCGTGGAAGCAGTTTCTGCATAAGATCCAAGCTCCATTTCTCTAATGCCTCGGGAAGAACAGTATGGTTTGTATATGCTACAGTCCTGGATCACAGTGGCAGATAGTAGATATTCAGTCAGCCAACTCGGATCATGAATTAATAGATAATAAGAGATCACCAGACACCTCTCTATCCCACAAAAACTAGAAAAAAAAAGGTAGAATACCTTTGTGTAATATTCCAAGCATCTTTCCAACTTAAACCCTTTACATCTATTAAGATTCTCATCAGCTCTGGGATGCACAAGGTTGGGTGCGTATCATTCATCTGCACTGCAACCTTTTCAGGGAACTCTTCCCAATTCACATTTGCTCCTGATCTTCTATCAAAACAAGAAATTATGTCCTGAAGAGAAGCAGAACATAAAGTATATTGTTGCTTGAGACGAAGGATCTTGCCCTCTATTGATTCATCCCCAGGGTAGAGTATATAACATATCTGCATTTAAAAAACAAAAATACCATCTATAATGTCCTCTTACTAACTTGCTTTCAGACTGTAACAAATTGAAAATAACTGGAAAGCCTAAATATTATCCAAAGTAACTCGTATTTTCTGCAACATTTGCACAGGACTTAAGACTCCAAACTCATAGGTCATTAAATATACACAAAAAGAGAGAAAATGTACGATAGTACTACTGAATATTAGAATGGTTACAAAAAAGGATTCTAAGCTTCTGCACAAGTAGTATATATAGAGCAGAAGGGATACCTACATGAGGTGACATCTGTGACACTTGGGATGACTGTCAGCTAACGGAATAAACCTCAACAAAATTAAAGAGAATTGATATTCTCTTATATAGGTCATTTTAAAAAGACACTCCAAAGGCAAAATATGAAAATACACATTACACTGAAATGTATGGTTTTTATAATACGTATTTTCTGCGATACTGATTCTAACACCACTATTCAATTGTTCCCTTTTTTAGAATGTGAGTTAAAACTCAAACAAAATTGAGTTGAGGTGGGAACTAGCCAATGTGAGACTTATGTTTAAACCGGATCAAGAGGTGAGGGATGTCTCTCTCTTAAATTCTTTTTGCAAACTCTATCTCTAGTCAATGTGGACCTTGGATTTTTCCAAATACATTTCAATAGATTCATATATCTCTTGCTGCTTATAAAGTACTTTACACTAGCTATATCATCTAAACCTTTTCAGCATTTGCTAGAGCCTCAGACGCTTCAGTGTGTCTTCCAGCATTAAAAGCATATAAATCAAATTCTTCCGATGCAGCTTTTGTAGACCAAAGCCTCAAGTTGATTGTAGTCTTAGTTTTATATCCTGGTATGGGAACATCATGTGCAACAGCTTTTATATCTTCTCCTCCAATCCAATGTTTTTTACCATCTGACCCTGATACAACCTTGCCATAGAACTTTACGGGATATGAAACATCATTTCTAACAATCTCCCAGGGACTGCCCATCTGTTAGACGAGGTCACAAACAAAGAAACAGAAAAAGAAAGAAACATTAACAGAACTGGAAAACATAGTGAAAACATTATAACTTCAAGTTTTAAGTACACGCCATTTATCACTTGTCAATAAATAATGAAACATACCTCAAGCCAATCTTCGGCGACTTCCTCTTGGCCCTCTTTGGTTATTCGTTGTTTAAATAAACCATACTTATACCTCAATCCATAACCCCAAGCTGGATAGTTCAAGGTTGCCAAAGAATCCAAGAAACACGAAGCAAGTCGCCCCAGACCACCATTTCCAAGTGCAGCATCTGGCTCCTATCAATAGCCAAACAAAATGAATTACTCAACTATAGTAAGTTGCAACCAAATATTGATTTTGATTCAATTACTCCTGTTGCTGTAGCTGCTCAGTAAATAAAAAGGTTTGTGAGTTTGCCATGTCTTGGGTGAAAATGTAGATAAAGGAACTTAATAAGAGTATGACCCATATCAATTGACTTTCTCCATTGCAAATATGCTATTGGAACAACATTTGTTTTGAAAAGTACATCAGTTTGTTTACCTAAAGAGGTTATTTCATGTGGACTTATGAGGTTCTGGCTATATAAACAGTAACTTTAAGAGAGCACTGAAACAGTCGACATTTTAGAATAAATATGAGAAAGAAGAGGTACAGTAGGGAATGTCACACCTGGTATGCCACATTTTCTAATTTATGCCCAAGCTTGCTCAAAGCCTCGGCATAAGCACCAGTTAACTCTAGATTGCCTATTGCATTTAGTAATGCTCTACCCTGCAAGATAGAATAACAAATGGAAACAAACATTAGACGCCAGAAATGTTCCAAGTTATTCAAATAATTATTGTAGCACCAAATAATTATTGTAGCACCAACCTGCAAAAATTCCATTGAAAGGTAATATGCCTGCTTAACATTCAGCTTCTCGTAGTAATCATAGGTGGCATTCCAGTTTATAATGAGAGCATCGCGAACACTTTGTGCAGATGCAAAAAAAGCCTGTGGTAGATCAAAATTATGTGGAGAAAACAATGGAGTGAACTCTGTATGGTATTTAATACTCGAGGCAATAGATGAAGCATCTGGCGTCAAGGAGCTGAGAGAGGTAGCGGCTTCTAAAAGAAACAATAAATAAACAAACACATAAGATTAATCAGGTCCTAATGAAGTTGTTGGACAAAAGATAACTGCTGGTAACTTATTAAAAAGTCAAGAGCTGGGAATAATTTGTCAAAAGTCCAATCCTTATTCTACCCCAAAATATTAATAAGATTTGGATAATGTTTAGCAACTATATGTTTGGATGGAGAGAAAGAAAATTCGACGTTTTGTTTAAAAGAAAATTCAAGAAACAGAATTAGCCATGCAAGCTTTGCCTTGTTTTCATATTTGAAAATTTTCTTTCCTCTTTTGTTTCCTTCCATTTCATCAAAACAATAGGATAGTAAGGGAACCAAGGTATGCATCTCCAGAATCCACAATGTATTTCCATGTCAACAAAAAAAAAACTCCAGAATAACGACTAAAAGCAGTAATAATAGCCAGCTTAATAAGATTATTTTCAACCATTGTACCTACAAATAAGGGAGTGGGGGCGTGAAAAACATATCACAAGAAATAAATAAAGCCCAAAAACTTCTTTTTCAGTTGTTAAATCAAAACGAATTTAATTCATCCATTATAAATTGAGATATCATACATGCTAACAAGGTACCACAAAGCTGGATCATGCATATTATATCACACACATCAAATGAGAGGGAAGTTTCTATTTGAGGATGAAAAGAACAATCTTGACCATTTTAGATCTTACCATAAATGATCAAAATTAAAGCGTAAAAGTAACGAAACTTTTTAAGGTGATCATGTGAACTTTTAATAGCTTTTAGTCCTGACTATATCCGTAAGATTGTACGGTCACAATTTACTCTTCTCACTCTTAAAAATCAAAACAGTTCTCTCACTTTTTACTGACACTCCAACTTATTTTCTAGAAAGTGTATAATATTTTAAGAAATCCAAGTTGCATATATTTTAACACTTCAACTTTATTTAAAAATAAGTTGCAATATCTTACCACCCTCGATACTATTTACTTCCACTTTCTCCATAGCATATTTCACAAGTTATGATTTAATTATTAATCATATAAGTTAAGATTAGGAATTTCTTAAAATGATCAAGAAGATTACTTTAATTAATTTCAATCTTAACCATTCACTTGCATAAGATTCCAGAAAAAAATTATTAGCAAAAAAAAACAAAAGTAAAAACATGAAAAGCGAGAAAACTTACCTTTATACCTTATACCATTACACATGAATAGTCAAGATTATTTTAATTAATTTTAATCTTAACGAGCTATTTGAATTATACTATTGAGATTCGCTCGGTTCACCATCTTAATTATCTCGTAGTTCTCATTACGATAATAAACATGAAAAGTATATATATATATATATATATATATATATATATATATATATATAGAGAGAGAGAGAGAGAGAGAGAGAGAGAGAGAGAGAGGACAGGCTGCTCAAAGGCCTTTCGTTTCAGAGGTTGATCACAAATTACTTTTCCTATCATCAGTTAACACTCCAATTTAATACTAAACTGCAACTCTCACGATACCGCAACACAAATCCACACGCTTATTTAAACTTTCAAGAAGTTCACAGAGCTAAAATTAGCTTCAAACTGTTAAACGTTGCTAATTTTGAACTCGATTCCAAGCAAAGCGAGAAGAGCTGAAAGCAAACCAAAACAAGCACACTGACACGGACAGATATATATGTATAGAGAGAGAAGCAAAAACTTCAGACCTTGTTGTTGAGCCACGGGATCGTGCTGTGTCTGCCTGGCCTCGCTTCCGGAGACGCACTTCACAGCGGAGAAAGAGTTCCGCCTCCGGAGGAAGCTCAAGTTGGCGCTCCTTCCGATAAACCTGAGCCTCGATTTCGCGGAGGATCTCGCGGAGCCGGTTAAGAATCCGGCGAGGGAATTACGGCGGGGAAGCGCCTCGGCACCGGCGGAAGTAGCGGAGAACCGCATTGCGGTGGAAGCCATTGCGAATCGCAAATCGCAATCTCTCGTCTCCCGAGAATAATAATCGCAGAGAGAGAAAAAGAGAAAAAGAGAGAGGTGTTTGTTTGTTTTGGTGCTCACGAGCTTGGTAGTGTGAGTTTGGAAGTGAGGGTGTTGTGTGACTATAATGAAGATGGAAGTGTTACTGTGTGTACGGCGTGTCGCGATACGATATGACCGATACGTAATCGAATCACGAGCTTCTCACCCCTTCAGACTCTATTTGATTCTCTGTCGTTAAGCTCACCGAATATTCCTGCAACTGCTTTGTTGGCGCCCTACTATGTCGCCACGTAGCTACTTTCCCTTCCACCTTTACCTTTATTCCTTGTCGTCATCAAATTCTCCTATTCAAATTTTATAAATATAAAATATTAAAAATAATATTTTATGTATAAAATAACTGTAAGAGGTTAATTAGTCTCAATGTTTAGTTTAAAAATTAACTTTACTCTAAATCAGCACCACTTTATTGTTACTATCAATTTAATCTTCAATAGAAAATATTATTTAATATTTAAATATATAAATACAAAAATTATACAATTTGATTATTATTATTGTCAACTTAGTTTTCAGTGAGAGCAAGAAATGAAGAAAAAAAAAAGTAGGAACTGAAATTTATAATAGGTTTACACTTATTAGTCACGTGTTTCTTTAAAATACTCTTTTTCATATATATACTTTTATCAATTAAAAATAATTATTGAAAATTTTAACTAACTTTAAATATAAATTATTATTTTTTAAATGTGTTACAGAATATGTATCTCAGGTTAAGCATTCAGTTTAGTAGATGCAGTGGATTGTCGAATTAGTTTGTAAAAATTTATGAAATTGCTTTTTATATTGTGCATGATGTTCATAGTCATTAATTAGTGAGACTTATTTTGATTTACTCTTTGAACACGTTCTTAATCTAATTCTATGATTTCTTAAACTGAAATCATTATAAAAATTGTGTATTCTAATTTAATTTTGCTTATAGAAATATAAATTAAGAATATGTTACACTTATATATAAGAATAGAAGTATAATATATAAGAAAAATGATGATAATAAGGATCAAGAAGTTTTTTCGTATTTTGGTAAGGTTTTACACTAGTTTCTAACATTGTTTTTAAAAGCGGGAAAGCTTGTTTAATTTTATTTTGGTAAACAAATTTTTATAAACTTTTAATGATTTTTTATATGCTATTTAAAGGGTATTTTTTGAAATATTAATTTCTAGTTTTTATATTTATTTTTTTTATTCTTCAGATATTAATATATTTTTTGTTACTCTTTCTAAATAAGATAATTTATTTATTTATTTGATTTTTTTATTTAATTGTCTTTTATTATATTTTACTATTTATTTTGAGTATCATACTATTTCTTTTCTTAGATTGATGTCCTTTTCTTTAATAGCGGTGCTTCAATAAATTGATAATTTTTTTTTAATCGGCTCAAGAAATTGATAACGATTATTTATTTTATTTTTATAATATTATTATGTTTAATTATTTATTTTTGACAAATACACTGATTAATATAATAAATTATTTTTTAATTTATTTTAAACTTGATTAGAAATATTATTAATATGAAAATTGAAACTAAAATAATTCATTTGAAGATTAAAAACATTTAAGAGTTCAAAAATAATTTAAAAATCAAAAGTTATAAACACATCAAGGTGTACTTTAAACCATAAATAAAAATGAAATTTATATAAAAAAATTTCACTTTGTCACATTTTATATTTATTGTTATTTATATATATAATTTACCAGATATTTATTATCTAAAAGATAGTTTAATAGTTTTCACCTATTTGGTGAACCATTAACCTAGTTTTATTAAGTTTTGTTTTATAGATTTTTCTACATAAATATAAACTAATTAAGTATATGTTGTAACCCCATTCTAAACACAAGTCTTATTTTATAGCTATATATATATTTTGTAACTTCTCCCTCCACACACGTATTATTATTTTTTTTTTTATCTTCAACTTTTCATAAGTTTTTATCTTGATGTTCATCTTTTTCAAAATCTTGATGTTCATCTTTTTCAAAATCTAACCATACTTTACATCAGAGTTAAATATCTCTTTTATTTAAACAACTCTCTTATTTCATCATGTTTCAAACAACATAAGATTTTATTTATTTTAACTATTTTTTATTTTTATTTTTTCTTTATATTTTTATCATCATTAGAAATAGTTAAGAAAAGTAATTATTTTAGTTTTGTTAACCTCATACTAAATTTTAGTTTATATTTAAATACTTTGTTTTAGAGATTTAGATTTTGAGTGATTATCTTATTTGAGTTGAAATTTTCTTTAAAATCAAGAATTTCAAGTAAGATAATATATATAAACTTAAGATAGATGATTTAGATATTAATATGATTGGTCACAAAATTTTAGTTTCTATACAAAGATTATATTTTGTTTAAAAATTATTCAAGTATTATATTGAAATGAGTGAAAGATGATGCTTGCTTAATTCTTTTATTATATTGATAATTTTGAATGTATTTGAAATAATATTTGTTAAAATGATTTTTGATAAAACTTTAAAAATAAGTTTGTTTTATTGTATTAGGTTAATTTTTTAATATTTTCATTAAAATAGGTCAAATTATCGCTTAAGTGAAACATTATAACTCAATCCTACTTTCTATTGTGTTTCTATTAAATGAAGAATTTTTTCTCAATTAAAAATAATACTAAAAATCAACCTTTTGTGTTAAATTTTTGCTCAAACAAAAATATTTAATTATTCTATACGTTTTTGTTTAAATAAATTATATGGTATGCTATATATATATATGGTCTTTAAAGTTTTTGTATATTGGTGTCAGATGGAATTGAATTGATTTTGAATTCCTAATAAAAAAGTTTCCTTTTATTGGTATTTTTTTATATTGAAATTTTATTTCAATAAACGTTATGCTATGATTATAATATATATATATATATATATAGAGAGAGAGAGATAGATAGATAGATAGAGAGGCTTTGTACAAATCCCTATATGCTACAGGAGACATTTATCATCTAATTTGATAATTTATCAACTTTTAATTTAATAACTAAACTTAACAACTTTTTACCACTAATTTCCTAATTTATCAACTTTTAATTTAATAACTAAACTTAACAACTTTTTACCACTAATTTCCAAGCCTCTTTCCAGCTAATCGTTTTAACTTAGTTTTATAAATACCAAAATGATTTATCTTTTTAATTAATTAAATATTATATGTTTAACCAGTATACATTATTAAAAAAAGGGTTTAATACTCAAATTTAATTGTATGATGTTTAACCTTTCTAATTTTGATATAAAACAATTGATTTTTTTTAAATTTTAATTGATGATTAAAATTTTTGTAGCTGTATATTTATTTTGAATTAAAGAGAAAAAGATATCACATTAATAAGATTTAACTTTATAAGAATACTAATAGTACAATAAAATATTTACATACCTATTTAGAAGAATGTTCACACGATCCAAAAACGCTCCACCATGCAAGAGCTACAAAAAGGCATAGAAAAATGAAATATAATTTTTTATTTTTCAGAAAGGAAAGGCATTTTAATCCGAAAACATTTTTTAATTTGTGTACATTTATCTTAAAAAAGTTATTGCATATATATATATATATATATATATATATAGATGGGATAGAGCATGTAAAATTATGAGTTAACATTTTTAGTATCCAAATAATATGTTTGGTAAAATATTTTATCTATACTATAGATAAAATTCTAATAAAATTATTTTATTTATGTTTAATAATGTTTTTATTCATGGTTTCATAACTTTTTGAGCTAGTTAATCAACTAATTCCACCAAATATTTATAATTTAATTTTTCAGTTTTCAACTTTCATCTAATTTTTCAATTTTTAACTTCTTCATAGCAATTTTTACTAGTTAGCATTCTTGTCCTATGATTTAAAAACATGTTTTTTTTTTTTATTTTATTTTGAGTTTGATGGATGTAGTTACACCATTGAAGTCATTTCATGGTGGCACTTTTAGGGTTTCAAAGGGACCATGATAATGCAGAGATATTTTTCTTCAGACAAGAAAAAGGTAGACATTACTATTATTATTTTCTGAATTTTTTGGAGGCATTTGGATCGTCCATTTCTAAGTAATGTCACCACCCTTCACGTGCATGGGTCCTCTCTATTCAAGAAAAAGTTTATGGAACTTCAATTTCGCACGTCCATTTGTAAGAATATAAGACATCCATCTATATAAAAATATATATTACTCATGACATTCATTTTAATGTTAATAATTTCTTTTTAAAAGTATATATTTTAAATTCAAATTCTATTTTGACTTTAAGCTAATGATGTTAAAATGGTATAGAGGAGTTATGTTTGTAGGGTTGTTAATTTTTCTTTTACATTATTTGAAATTAAATTGTTTCCCAAAAAAAATGTACTTCTATCCTTTTGGATTTTCATTTTAAAAGTGCATTCTTTTGATCTTTTATGTTAATTTTTATTTAATTATTTTTTACTGTATAACCAAATAGATAGGAATATGGATGAATTTGTTTCTCTTTGTAACGTGGGTTTATTTGAATATACTCATTCATAAAATTCTTAAAGCCGTCGAATTTACAATTTCTTTCTATATAACATAACAATAAATTAATCTCTTAAAAAGTGCATGATTCAATATTATATTTACACACACAGATACTTCGATTTTTACAAAATTTAATATAATTAACAGTGAGTATATATACAATTTATTTAAAAATTAATATTTAAATAATAAAATTTATATATCACTATATAAGGAGGATATATTATCTCGTAATTTCATTTAGTGTCATTTTTAATCAGACAATTTTTAATTTTAATAAATAAAAATGTATTTATTTATTTATTTATAAAATAAATAATTAAATAACTTCTTTTTATTTAATATAACTAAATAACTTTTCTTTCCAAAAATAATGATTATATAATGTTTTAATACTATTTTACAAACTTATATATATTAACTTGTATTATTTTTTAATTAATTATTCATAATAAAAAGAATAAAATTATTAAAAATTATAAAATTGTATGTATTTTAGTATGATATAAAAATAAATACAAATTCACTTTAGATATTTAAAACATGCTAAAACTTTATAAAGTGTACGTGTGGAATCAAATTAGAAGGATAATCAATATTGGTAAAGATATAAGTCACTTGAAGTAAGTTTTGTTTTCAATAACCTTTTAAAGCTTATCTTACAATGCAAATCAATATGTAAAAGAAACACACATGATACTTATCGACATGGAGTTCATAATCAAAACTTAAATTACTTCCCATTAAATATGATAAGCAACTTATAAATTCATAATTAACATACTAAAGTTCTCCCTTGAAAAAAAAACTGCCACAAATATGTGTAAAATATCGAAGCTAAAAAGTGGCGTGGGGAAAGACTAAATAGCTTGCTAAGAAAAAAATAATATGTACAAGGATCAATTGGTCCATGGAAGAAATTCTCTACTCCAATTAAACATTTCAAACTCTTGTGCTAAATAGGTAAAATTTAAAGTATTCAAGTGTTATCATTAATAGTTGCATCAATGACTAATATCTCTTTGTCATAAAGAAAAACATGCTTATGTGAGTTTTAAAGGAGATTTGCTAGAAAAAAATCAAGAGGGTGATTATCTTATATGAGTACTTTTTTTTTCTAATGCCAGCTCTAGAAACATTTGATTCCATGATGGAACATATCTTGTTGAAATTTATGGTAGATAAGAACTTGTGTATAGTCAATGTAGCTTGTAAGTTTGAAATATATATTTTAATAAAAATATTAAGGGTGCATAAAATTTGTTCAACTATTAAACAAATTCTTAATAACAAGACAACTTGAGCAATTTTCTTTAACTACCTTAACTATTTTGAAAAAGGACATTATATATTAAAAACACTTATATGACCTACATATTTTATAGTAGGAATTAAACACATGTTAAATGGTTGATAATAATTCTCACACCAAATTTAACCAACTAAACTAAATCCTTTTAATCTATATAACAAAGATATTCATTATATATATGAGTTCATATATTTTTAAATATTTAATATCAATAGTAGTTAGCACCATGGTTTTAATGTATGGGATAGTGTTAGTGTATGTTTAGAAACTATATAATTGAGAGATTGTCGGTGCCGTTATTGATTGTGCATATAATTATAGAATTATAGAGATAGATTATTTACGTAATATTGTTAGAATTGCAGGAAAACATAATCAGGAAATTTAGACAACTGCAGTATTGGGAAGAATACCAGCAGCGGGTATATTATCTCTGACTACAATTGATCAGACTATGTGAAGTATATTATATTAGAGTATAAGAAAATTATAAGGATACGTAGTTTTATATCCTTTGTATATATTATCTTCAACAAATTTTCTTTAATAGCTACTTAGGTCTTTCTAATGACAATGATCTACATCCATGACAATATATATATATATGTGTGAAAATAGTGAATAATATTGTTAATATACTTTAATATTGTTAAAATGGTGAAAATGTTTTAAAAAGTTTTGGTGACTACTATTTAAGTAGAATTTGTTCTTATATAATAAATTTATGTTTTCAATATTTCAATATATAGAAAATGGATTGGATGTATGATAGATGCTATAGTAATAGACGAGGTTTGAAAGAAAGTTTTGTAAATGAGATTGAAGAGTTTGTCATTAAAGTCTGTGAACAACAAACTTGAATGAAAGGTAAAAAAGATGTCCACGCAATAAATGTCATTGTAGACATGTTTTTCCAATTGAAGTGATTAAGCTTCATCTTTACAAAAAAAAAATGATTTTATGTCTAACTACTATGTTTGGATTGATCATGGGGAAGAACTAGCACATCTTAATCTTAATGACAATTGCATGGGTCGTTCAAGTAGTGTTCCAGATGTGCTTGAAGGTGAAGATGAACATTTTATGAAAATGAATGACATAGTGTTTGATGCTCTTAGACAACATGTAAGTATAATATTGTTTTGTTATTTATTTTAATATAATATGTACTTTATAAGTGATTTGATTTATATTTTTTTTAATAATAGGAGGAATTCGAGAACAAGTTTTCTCAAGCTAGATCAGATTGCATCTTGTGGTGGAGTATCAGAATCATCCCCTATAGATCCTGTAGAGGAAGAAAAAAATAAAGAATGAAACTTGGGTTCTCGCTGCAAGAGGAAAATCTACCAAAGTCGCATCTATTGTATTGGTCAGCTTCCAACTATGTAGATAAGCTCATATACCACAAATCTTCAAGTCTACTTCTGATTCACAAGATTTTGTCGAACTAAAACAAGTTCAGACTTATAAGGAGTCAAATGAAAGACTAATTGAGTCTAATGAAAGACTAAGTTAGCCGGTACAATATTATCCAAACATTACTTCTACCAGATACACGAACCGTATTTCAACAAGAACAAGAGCAACATCAATCATCACAACATGAACGGAGATTACAAAAGAACAATGAAGACCAAAATCAAGATCAAAACAAAGATGAACATCCTCGCTACTCTAATCATTAGGCAAACAATTTTCATTTGAAACTTTTGCACTGTTAGTATTTGATTAATATTTGTTTTCAGAATGTGATGTGGATTATATGTTGTTGGACTGTTATATATGTATTATCACTACTTTTTTATATTATATGTGGATTATCACTTCAGTTTAAATTTAAATATACTATCATTTAGGAATATGTGGATGCTCTTAGACTTTTATTTTAGATTATGCCTTCTAGGACAATAAATAAATTTAGAATATTTGCAAAATATTTTTTTTAGAACAAAAATTATTTACATATAAAATTACATACGAATAGGTTATCTATGGACTTACATACGTGTTACCTACGAATAGGTCATCTATGGACTTACATACGTGTTACCTACAAATTTACCTGCGAATTTGAAAATTCTAAAAATGAATATTATGACCTTACATAAGGAATTTTTTGTATATAATTTATCTACGAAATATTTTGTATGTAATCCGTAGATAAATTACATTAGGAAAAATTCCATATGTAGTGTGCATTATAATTATCTACGACATTTGATAAGTACCAATTTTGAGTGTTTTTATACATGAGAAATATTGAGTACTTGTGGGTTTAAGTGTTATTTATTTAAAATAGTAATTACTCCTAATTTTAGATTTTTTGGATTTAAATTTATATTTTGAGTCCTGAGTTAAAGGAAATCATTTAATCTCACTTATTGTGAAATTTCAGGTATAAAAGAATGAAGAAAATGATAGATTGGAAGATTCATGAAGAAAAGAAATAAAAAGTTTAAAATAGAAAAAAACCCAAGAGAAAAGTCACTTAACCTAGGTCCAAAACCAAGTTTAAAAGGAGATTTTTAGGGTTTTGGGAGGCAAGACCTAAAGAACGGAGGAGATGACTCGAATCAAGATTCTCTTCTTTTCTTGCAATCTTTCTTTCATTGGTTTGTAATGGCTACCATGGGTAGCTAAATCTTCATATCTTGGGATTGAATTAATCTTTTCGAAACTCATTTGTATTTTGGGATCTTGATTTATAATATTCAGTTTCTATTCAGATTTGGTATTTCCATCTCATTCTTCATGCTTGATTTTATATTATCTATAGAATATTGTTTTTAATTCTTGAAAGTTACTGGAAAGTGGTTTTGAGTTTATAACCTAGAGGAAAATACGATGTAATTTGGGATTCCAGGAATAGGTTTCGATTTACTGAATGCAATACATCGTTTCTTAATGCTGTGATTAGATAGCCGATGGATCCGCATCTGAGAAGTTTCCTTATGAATCTCATATTTGAGGAATCAATTTGAGTAATTTTTATATGTGCATCAAGTTTGAATAGTCACCGTCATTATATTTCATAATTTACCAAGTTACAAATGAGTGAGATAGATGAGTTCAATCCTAAGATGTTCCCCAATTGTTTCAGAATATTTTTACTGCTTATTAACTTTATTCTTAAGTTGCATGTTCGTAGTACTTGTTAGTCAAACCAAACTTCCCAAACTGAATTTGCTTATTGAGTAGTGAAGCTGAAATTCTAAAACAGAATTGTTCCTTAAGGAATCGACATTTTTACTCAACTCACTATATTACTTGTGATTTGGTACACTTGCCGAATAAAGTCTTAACAACATTACATACGGATTATTTTGTAGATAAATTATATACATCACCTTTACATATAAATCTTTTTTCGTATATAAAAAGTCAATAATTACTATTTACATACAAAATTTTGATATTATCTACGGATTGTTTTCATAAATAAAATTGATTCTTTTTAATGCATTATTTTCCCTAGTTCCTTTAAAAATATTAAAATATTAAATTTATTTTAATTTTTATTAAATATTTTTATAAAATACTAAGATTACCAGATTCTAGGATATTACATTTTGTTCATCTTTTTGTCCCCATACGAGAAATTAGGAAAAAATCCTAAAGGAACTTATTAATCTACAGTATATTTTATAGATAACAAGTAAGAAAACATAGAGGTTTTCAAAATCCAATCGATTTTAAAAATAATAAAAAATAAAAAACCGATCAAGATTTTTTTTAATTAACTAGGATTTCAATTGATAAGTTTAGTTAGTATAAGATAAAAATAAAAAAAATTAATTAAATCAAATTAAATTATTTACTATATTTAAATATAACGTTATGTCTATAATTAACTGGCAGCTAAAAAGTATATATATTTATAAGATTTTCTTAAAATACATTAATGTTGAATTGACACTTAAGGTTTCATCCATAGTCATCATATAATACACTTTTTTTTTTTTTTAAAAAATGAAAAAATTTAAA
>Ga0209700_100911_pt1 | contig 59402 bp, 34 predicted proteins | sample SiratroredBW_FD_187528 | JGI IMG/M metagenome (GOLD analysis project Ga0209700, IMG submission 187528) | Root nodule microbial communities of legume samples collected from California, USA - Siratro red BW (SPAdes) (version 2) | ecosystem: Host-associated > Plants > Roots > Nodule | place: USA...
CACCACAAAAATGATGCAAAAAAAAAAATGCCCCCCGTTGGCGTCACCGCCGTCGTCAACGACTGTTGCCGCCTTCGCGCCACCTTCGTCGACAGCGTTCGTCGTCGTCGCCTGCCGCCGCAGCCTCCACCTTCGCCAACCATGCCCCCCCATGTCTTGAAACTGGACCTGCATTTACCCTCCGCAGCGCCGCATGTGCGTTCCAAGCCCTATATGGGTTTCTGGTTAGTGGGGTTGCTTTCTGCACCCCACGTATTTGTGCTTACACCCATAGTCCTCTCAATTACCAAAATGTCCTTAACCCAAATTGAGTTTCTGATTGGTGGGGTTACTTCTTGCACCCCACGTATTTGTGCTTACACCCATACTCCTCTCAATTACCAAAATGCCCTTAACCCAAGTTGAGTTAGGTGGGGTTACTTCCTGCACCCCCATTAATTAAGTTCTGCAGCCATACTCCTCTCAATTACCAAAATGCCCTTAACCCAAGTTGAGTTTTGATTGGTAGGGTTACTTCCTGCACCACCATTAACTAGGATCTGTACCCACACTTTTCTGAATTCCAAAATTGCCCCCACATATACCCAAAAAAGTCACTGTGCACCACTTAAAACTCACATATCTAAGCTTTGCATTGCCACGAATTCATTTAGTCACGTTCCGTTTTTGCATGCATAATCCCGCTAAAATTAAAGTGTCAATTCCATGTTATATATAACTGTTGCATGTTATTTTTCAACACCGAATTTGATATATACCCCAATGCCAAAAGCCCAGGCTTTAAACCTGACACTGTTTCTCAAAGCTCAGGCTTTAAACCTAGCACCGTTTCTCAAAGCCCAGGCTTTAAACGTGGCACTGTTTCTCAAAGCCCAGGCTTTAAACCTGGTACCGTTTCTCAAAGCCCAGGCTTTAAACCTGGCACCGTTTCTCAAAACCCAAGCTTTAAGCTTGGTACCGTTACTCAAAGCCCGGGCTTTAAACCTGGCACCATTTCTCAAAGCCCAGGCTTTAAACCTGGCACCTTACCCAAAGCCCAGGCCTTAAACCTAGCACCTCACTCAAAGCCCAGGCTTTAAACCTGGCACTGGTGTCATTCACTTACCTTATTTTCAAACACAAGCTTTCAAAAATTTCAAAAAAAAAATATTAAGACAATCAACAATCTTATCAACAAAGAACTACGTAACCCTGATTCTCCATCCCTGATGGAGATACATAGGAGCAAGGTCAAACCTTTTCGAGCTCCCTAAAACCAAAAAAAATATTTTGTTTGTTTTATTTTATTCTCTTTCTTGGGAAAATAAATGTTTTAAAAAATCACACTCAGATTACTTATTTAATTAAAGGTACCGTCTTAGGACGGGCGTTGTGGGGGTGCTAACACCTTCCCCACACGTAACCGATTCCCGGACTCGAAATCTATTTTCGCAAACTTGCCTTATCTTGTTTGTGTTTTCCATAGTTTTTCCTAATAAACTATGGTGGCGACTCCACTATTTTGAAAATTAAATTATTTTTGCTCGCCGTCCCCGTCGTGACCCTGGTAGCGACACACATAATCAACTCCCGAACCCAAAATTCGATTTTCGCAGATTTGTCTTATCCTTTTTTTGATTTTTCTATAATTTTTCATGATAAACTATGGTGACGACTCATTTTTTCTAAATTTTTCAAATTACCTTAATTTCTCGTTCAGATCATTGTTCTCGTCCTAATTCCGGTTGCGACAGCGAGCACTAACCTCAAAATGCAATACAACCGTAATAATCAGCTGAAGGAACAAAAAATAGTGTATAAGAAGATATGGAAGAGGAAGGAAATAGGTATTTCGTACACTCAAGCTTTAAAGGGAGAAAGAAAGAAAAGAGGAAGTGAAGAGGTCTGGAATGGAATGCATATCAACGTAGTAGAAGAAGACAAGGAGTGGTTAAAGCGCAGCTACATAGGGAGTCTTAACAGCCCACAACGTGTGGAGAACCTTCAAGAAAGTTTTTTGTTACAAGGATTAAGTTGCCTCAAGCTGAGATATTTGGGGGACGATAAAATGCTAATCTCAAGTGATGAAGAGTTGGATATCCAGATGGTTATTGAAGAGCATAAAGAGTGGTTGTCTAAAATATTTGAACGCATCTACAAGTGGGAGAATCATATGCGTCCTAGAAAAAGAAGAGTGTGGGTTAGATGTTGGGGCATTCCGATTTCTTTGTGGGGTAAAGATTGCTTTCAAAAGGTAGCCGGCAGGGAAATTAATATCGGTGGACTGAGAACTGGAAGGTGCTAGAATATACACACTTATGCATTTTTGTACCGCTTACTACTGATGTCAGAAGTTGTTTCCAGATGAAAATCAATGGAAAACTTTGCATGGTAAGAATGGAAGAAGAAGTCATAGTAAAGATACAAATGAAAAGTTGGAATGGAGGCTGGGACAACAGTTTAAGCAAGGGTTCATCTTCGGTGGGGCAAGGAAACATATTGTCTTCAAAGTCAGAGTGCGGAAGTGATTCTAACTCAGTGTTTGGAATTTTTCGCAAAGATAAAATTAATTTCACGGCATTTGTTCCCCAAGACGAAGCGTCAACGATGAAAGTCATCGGAAAAGGTTTACCAAAGGCGACGAGTTCTGAAAGCTCAACGACTATAATCAGAAAACTAAATGTGGAAAAGTAGGACCAAAAGGAATTAATCAGTGGGAGGGCATAGCAGAAGTTGCGAGAATTGGGTAATGGTGATAATGCATCGCCACTTTTGGTACAGAACACGTGTCAGATTCGGAAGAGGAGGTGTTGGGTTCAAAAGGTACAAGGCTGCCGAGACAAGGAGACCAAGCCCAACCATTGTTAGACAACCCAACTTGCACGAAGGAAGGGATGACCCAATGTGTACAACTGGATGCGGACCCAGAGGAGCTTCATGATACTGTCCAAAATATTGAATTAAGTTAGATATCAAGCCTACTGTATCACGAAGAACAAAGCGGGAGTGCATGTGAGCTGGGCAGAGGAGAAAAAATTTCAAGTGCGAAATAGCAGAAAGAGGAGTCTAGAAAAGTAGAGACTATAGATGGGTCTCAAGGTGATAAGGAAGATAATAACCGTATGAAGCTCGTTCAAGTAAGGAGTATCAGGCCTAAAATCATGCTTAGAAGGAAGATGCTACTCATGGGAGAGCCAAGTACTCCACCGATAACGCTAGATGCTGGAGGCGAATGCGACGAGGATATTCCACGAAAAAGTCACCAAATTAGGTTAGAAAATCATTCTACTTCTAATGCCAGTAGTGGGTTAGATAATGTAAGTTGCAATAGATTGTTTTGAATGAGGAAAAATTCAGTAGAAGCGACACGGTTGTGGGAGATAGGTAAGGTTTCAATAGCATTGGGTGTGAAGAAGATGTCATTAGGCAAATTGAGGAAATGGAACAAAGGGATAAGAATAAAGGGACTTGTTAGGCAATAAGGTTGTTCGGATGGAAGTTGGGAATTAGAAACGTTATGAAGATTCTATGTATTAACATTAGAGGACTAGGTAGTTCTGCAAGTGGTCTTATTTGAGGGAGTTAGTTGCGAAAGAGGAGATACATATGATTTGTATTTAACAGACCGAGTCAGATAATATAAATGCCTAGTATTGCTTTAATGTTTGGGGCACTAACAATGTAAATTGGAAACATTATGTAGGGGAGAATAAGGCAGGGGGTTTATTAACCATTTAGAATAAAAATTGGTTTCAAATTAAACAATGGGCCTGTGGAAAGGGTTACGTATTTGTGAAAGGGGACTGGGGTTCGAGTAGGAAGGAAGTAACAATAGTCAATGTATATTCTGCTTGTACTATTATAGAAAAGAAAGAGCTTTGGGATGAGTTGATTAGACATAAAAGGGCAAATGCGAATGAAGCTTGGTGTGTATTAGGGGATTTTAATCCTATTAGGAAAATAGAAGAAAGGAGAGGATCGAGTCAATTGGTTAGAGGAATGAGAGAGATTACAGATTTCAATATTTTCATACAAGCGATGGAGTTAATTTATATACTTATGGTTGGTAAGAGAAACACGTGGTACAATGCTAGTGGTACAGCTAAGAGTAGAATTGATAGAATATTAGTTTCACACTCATGGTTAGATTGTGGCCTAATAGTAAACAATATGTCTTGAACAGGTGTATTTCATACCACTGTGCTTTGGTACTCAAATATAAAACAGTGGATTGGGGGCCAAAACTGTTTAGGAGCTTAGACGTTTGGGATACTCATAAGGGCTTCAGGGAGGAGGTTAAAAGGCTTTGGGAGGGTTAAGTTATGTCTGGAAATGAAGTTTGGTGTCTGAAGTAAAAATTGAAAAGGCCTAAACAAGACCTAAAAAATTGGAATAAGGAGGTGTTCGGGGATATTAACAAGGAAAGGTATGATTGTCGATAAGATAGGAGATTTAGATATAGTTGATGAAGGGAGAGGTCTAGTTTAGCGGGAGAAGGAGGAAATGAGGAATTTGTTTGCAAAACTTAAGCAAGTCACTTTTAGGTTGGAGGTTATGACAAAACAAAAAGCAAGAGCAAAATCGTTAGAAGGGAGGATATGAATACCAAATTTTTTCATCGACTTATTATTCAGAGAAGATTAAAAAATTTTATTAAAGGAGTACATATAGGTGGTGTTTGGTCTGAGGAACCAGAAAAGGTTAAGGTAGAGATTAGGGATTAGTTTGAGAAAAGATTCACTCGTGGACTAGTAACGAGTGTTAGGCTTGATGGTATTGTTTTTTGAGGATCACTAAAGAGAATAATGAACGGTTGATAAGGCTAGTGATAAAAGAAGAGATTAGAGCAGTTGTTTGGGAATGTGATGGGGGTAAAAGCCCAGGGCCAGATGGTTTTAATTTTAACTTTTTAAATAATAATTGGGGGACGATGATGGATGATATAGTGAAGGCAGTAGGAGATTTTTATAAACACGAAGTGTGGCCAAAAGGCACTGATGCATCTTTAATCATTTTTATTCTTCTGAAAAAGGAGAATCCTTTGGGTTTAGGTGAGTATAGGCCTATCTCGTTAGTGGGAAGTATTTATAAGATTATTTCTAAGATTTTGGCTACGAGATTGAAAGATGTGTTACACAAATTTATTGATTCAAAATAGTTTGCTTTCTTGAAAAATAGAGGTTTAGTGGATAGTGTAGTGATTGCAAATGAATGCATGGATGAAGTGAAGAGGAAAAAGGAACATTGTATAGTGTTTAAAGTTGACTTCAAAAAAGCGTATGATTTTGTTCGTTGAGATTATTTGGAATATATGGTGGAGAAATTAGGATTTTGTTCGAGGTGGATAGGTTGGATTAAGAACTGTCTTAGGTCATCAACTATTTCGATTTTAATGAATAGGAGCCTCACAGGAAAATTTAAACCTGAGAAAGGATTAAGACAAGGAAACCCTTTGGCTCCATTCTTATTTCTTATAGCAGTAGAGGGGCTAATAGGGGGTGTTAGACAGGAGGAACGAAAAGGTTTGATTGAGGGTGTAAATGTTGGAAGAAATGAGATTATAGTTAGTATGTTGCAATACGCTGATGACACTATGTTTATTTGCAAGGCTAGTTTGAAAAATGTTTTGACCATTAAAAGTTTATTGAGATGTTTTGAATTCGCTTCGGGTTTAAAGGTAAATCTTCATAAATGAAGCCTAGGTGGGATTGGGGTACAACCTACGAATATGGATATATTTTCGATAATTCTGAATTGTACCAAAATGTCCCTACCTTTTATTTATTTAGGTATCCCAATTGGTGGTAATCATAAGAGAAATGTTTTTTGGAATGGGATGATTGATAAGATTCGAAAGAAATTATCTTAGTGGAGAGGTAAAGCAATATCTTTGGCTGGTAGAGTGACTTTGATTAAGTCGGTTTTGTTTGCTATGTCTCTTTCATTGATGTCTATTTTTAAAGTGCCACAATGTGTGAGGAAGGAGGTCATTAAAATTCAGCGAAATTTCTTATTGGGTTGGAGACATGATGGGAGAAGTTAGCATGGATTAAGTGGGATGTTATGCGTAAACCCAAAGAATTATGAGGGTTAGGGGTTAAGAGTATTTCTAAAGTCTATAAGGCACTACTTGGAAAATGGAAATGGAGGTACTTGGAAAATGGAAATGGAGGTTAGGGACGGAAGAAAAGGGTACATGGAGGGATATAATAGTTTCTAAGTATGGGTTTTGGAGAAATTTTAACGATTTCAAGAGCTATTCAAACGAATCCCTTTGGTGGAAGGATCTTAAAAAGGTGTGCGGAAATACAGTTGAAGGAACTTGGTTTGATAATAGCTGGAAATGGGAAATAGGAGATGGGAAGAGGATTTTGTTTTGGGAAGATGTGTGGTGTGGTGATACACCTTTAAAAGTTAGATTTTCGAGACTATATAACAATTCTGATCATAAGGGAGCTAATATTGGAGATGTTGGAGAGTGGAATGAAAATGAATTTGGTGTGGAAGCTATCCTGGAGAAGGACTTGGTTTGAGTGGGAAAAACCGATGTTGGAGGATTTTCATATTCAAGTAGCTCAATCGGTAATACACAAGGATAAACAAGATGTATGGGTGTGGAAAGATGATAAATCAGGGTGTTATGATGTGAATTCAGCTTATACAAAGCTTAATAATGATATTCTTAGGGAAGAGTGGGAAGAGTATACGAAACTATGGAACACTAAGGCTTTACCCACTGCGCAAATTTGTGTTTGGAGAGCTTTACAAGATAGGTTAACTACCTATGAAAACCTTCAAAATAGAGGGATTTTGGTAAATAATGGAATATGTGTGTTCTGTAGTATACAAGTTGAGACTAATAACCATTTATTTTTGAATTGTGTAGTAGTAGCTAGAATCTGGAAATTATGTGATAAGTGGGCGGGTATACAATTTGTGAATCATAGTATGATTAAATAGCATTTTTTAGCTTTGATTTGGGTAGGTATTGTTTGGAGTATTTGGAAACATATAAACAATATTATTTTTAGAAACCAGGTGCCTGATATTAAGGAAGTTTTTACTTTATCACAAGTTAAAACTTGGACTTGGATCACTAACAGGATACAGAAGGCAAATTTTACTTATTCAGATTGGTTACGAATCCTATATTTTGCATAAAGGTAGTGTGCAAATAAATGTAGGATAGAAGTAAGAGGAGTTGTCAGATCTAAGAATTCAAACTTGATGGTGGTTTTGAGGTAGAGTAAGACTGTCATATATTATTGAGATGATTGAAAAGTTTGGTTTTGGTTGGTCCTCAGTTTACAGTTTTCAGAGTACAGGTAGAACGGTTATATGATAACAGTATCAGGCGGCGATAAAAAGTCCATATTATGATTATTTTGCAGTACAGGGAACTTGAATAGGCATGCATTTAGGAGTATTCACAGGCTTATATAAATCAAGCATAACACAAAATGAATGTTGTCGGTATATCAAGATCAGAAAGTCAGATATAGGTCACAAAACAATATAGCATATATTTGCAAGAAGGTGATGAAGACCAAGCTAGAATCCCAGTTAAATATTTTGATCACAAAGGTGACTGTGAAAAGGAACGGAAAGAATTGGGTTGAGAATAGTGAGAGATAGAGTAGAATTACGTTCTATTAGTCTTTCTTTTCATGTATTGGTAGAACTATGGCTTTTGTATTTTGTATTTGATTTAATTGTATTGTCATAACTGATTAGTGTAAAACTGTAGGGATAAGGGTTGAAACACCCTCATGTGTTTCATATTTATATTAATTCTTTTTTTGCTGATAAAAGAAAAGTACACTGCTTTTGGTTGCTAGATTTTTTTTTCTAGAATCTCTTGCCAGATTTAAAAGTGAATTGTGCAAATGGTTAGCATTGGTGCATAACCAGTTGAGACCAGGCGCAATATATCTCTTGCATCCTAAAATTGAGAGAATAAGAAGTGAGAAAACTCATCGAAAGAGAACATAAGAGATTAGAAAGACTGCAAAAGGATCGTGCAAAGAGCCAAATTATTCTTCAAATAACTTCAACAAGTTCTGAAACTGAACGCACTGAAATTGAAGAGATGGCTATTAGTGAAAGGAACTTGAAGGAGCTGCCCAATCCTTATATTGGATACCAACCCTATGCATTCAGCTGCCACAGTTACACGAAGGAGCAGTCAACCATGTGCTTAAATATCGATTGATACATTTGCTAAAAAAAATTCCATGGACTAGTAAAAGGATTACAAAAACTAACTTATATAATTAATAATATTATATTAAATAATAATTTTATTAGTTTTATTATTATTATTATAATTAATATTATTATGAATATTATTATTAATATTAATATTATTATTAATATTAATATTATTATTATTATTAATATTATTATTAATATTAATAATAATAATAATAATAATAAATATATAATTATAAAGTTTATGTTAATGTAATGATTATAAATTATGTATGAATAGCTGAAGAACTTAAAAGACGAATCTTCTCATAACATTTTCTAATAATAATAAATAATTAAAAAATCCTTAAATAATATTTAAAATAATTAGAAAAAAAGTATTACGAAATTTTATTTTAGATAAATACGAATTTTTCTTCTAATATATTTTATTTTCAAATATATTAAAATACATAAATCTTTCAAACTTGAAATGAGAGAGGTTGTTGCTCTCGGTGGATAATAACATCTTCAAGTCATTAACAAGTTATATAATTAAATGTTATTAGTTTTCATAATAATAATAATAATAATAATAATTTTATTTATAATTAGTGAAATTACAAGGAAGTTTAAAATATTGTTTAAGAATGTGTTGATTTGGTGAGAGGTTACATTGAGGAGGCAGCGTAATCAAAGGAATATACACTGAATTTGTTCCCTAATTAACCTTTACTTGTCACCATACGCGAAGAAACCCTCTAATTGAAAAGGCCTTTAAAACTTTCCCGCTACAAACTTATTTTCTGAATTTCAATTCTCAATTTTCTCAGTAACTACATCCATGACCGAAAGAGGGACCCTAAACGCAAAGGCAAGTTCACGTTCTGCGGAGAGAAGAAGAACAAGATGCACCAAGTACATATTACCAGGAACCCTTGCCAAAACGAGGGACTCCAAGATCACACACAATCGAAGGTCTACCCAGATTTCTTCTTCTCCAATTTCACTAACACCCTCCTCTACCTTTCAACAGGATCCACCACTCAACCAAGATAATGGGGTTCCTTGCTTTGATCTTCCCATGTATCACACTCAACCCAGTTGCTTCAATCGAAAAAAACTATTTGCGGTTATGCCGGCTTTCACCCCCATTGACACATACCAGTTTTAGAAATAAGTAGAGACTAGATTCTTTTGAAAAGTGAAGATTGAAGTGAATTTCGTTTCTTTCCACAATGTCTTTTTTTTGGATGTTCAGAAATCCAAGGTTTTAGGATTAATTAACCGATGTGTTGAACTTGTAGGGGTGTTACGACGAACCTCATTCGTGATCTAACGCTGTGTATAATTCATGTCTTGGTTGGTGATATAGAAATGACACAAAATGATGGTTCTGGCTCTCGAATTGTTATGCCTTCTTGTTCTTGATCATTCTTGTGTGCGTGTGTTTTGGTTTGTGGTTTTGCAAACTTGCAGCAAATGGGTCTTTGGGGTGAATTCTCTTTTCTAAGTGATGTATACGGGTTTCTGAAAACATTTAGGTTTTGATCGTTAAGTTTTATGCCATTGGAAACAGTAGAAAGTGAAAACAAAATTGAGAGACGGAAAGATAGAAACAAATTATTTTCCTTATTAGATTCATTTGAAATGAAGAGTAAATATTGTGACATTCTCAATTTTAGGGGTATTGGATATTGGATTAGCTTTATGGTTTTTATAAATAGATTTGTAAAGACTTTGTTTTCATAAAAAGGTTTTATTGTTTTCAATCAAGATTTTAAATTATTTGAAAGTCTTGAGATAATTAGATTTTTAAAAGAAAAACAGCCAAATAGGATTATATTCAATTAAGATCTTTATAATTTATTAAAGATTTGTTTGTCTTTAAAAATATACAAAATTAAATATGTTTTCCTTAATTTTTTATGAATTTCACGTAAATTTTTGTTGTTCAATATCAAACAATCTCACATCTTTCATAATTCCCAACTTTCTTTTTTCTCATAGTGGTCATACTTTTCGTTTTTCCATTACAAACTATCTTTTCTATTTATTTAGGTGGATATGACTATAAAGATTTTCAATTCACAAATGCATAATTATTATTTTACTTTGTATTGATGTTAAAAGAAATGCAAGACATTTTAATAGAAAAACATATTCGGCTAATACATTGATTTTATTTATAACCTATGTAAATAAAGTCATTTTTTTATATTAGTTTAGTTCTCATCATAGAGAGGATACATCACTAGTCTCGTTGTTGGATAATCTTAAGGTCGTTTGTCTATATGTAAAACCTTGCATTTCTATGTTTAATAGAATGTACCAACGAACTAATCATACCCTTCTTCATTTCACGCATCATATGGTAAAATTGCACTTTTACATTTAATATTCTTAAATGAACAAATTAATGCACTTGTGTTTATTTATTTTGCAAATAATGTTCCTTAATAAGTGTATACAAACTCATGTATAAGGGATATTAAGGTGTGTATGGTTGGAGGATGGAACGAAAATCAAACTCGTGCATAAGGATACTAAGGTGTGTATGGTTGGGGTATGGAGCGAAAATCAAACTCTTGTATAAGGGATATGAAGGTGTGTATGGTTGGAGCATGAAGCAAAAATTTATGGGAGTGGAAATTTAGTTGAAGGAGAAGTTGATTTCGTTCAAGAACTGGAGGCAAGCAGGTTGAAGAGGGATGTAGAGGATAATTGATTTTGTATCGAAAAAGGGAATGGAGTATATTCTATGAGATCTGTTTAAAGTAGAATAAGGAATGCAATGAGGGGGATGAGGACAAACTTTTTTATAAACTTTGAGAAGCAGAGACATTGCCTCATCATAGCTTAGGGGGATGAGGACAAACTTTTTTATAAACTTTGAGAAGCAGAGACATTGCCTCATCATAGCTTAGTGCATGGAGGGTCTTGTTAACAAGCTACCAACAGCGAAAAACCAAACCTAGTAAAAGTAAGTATTACGGGGATTAATAGTATGTGTGCCTTATGCCACAATCAAGTAGAAACTTTTAATCACCTGATGCTCACATGCCAAAAGTTCAGAAAAATCTAGAACTTGTATCATTTATATGGGCTGGAGTTCAATTTGTTCACCAGAGTAGGGCAAAGGAACACTTCCTTAGTTTTGAGATTCCATTCTTAAGTGTTATGTAATGTGGAAAACAGTTTAGCTCGGTCTGATATGGAACATTTGAAAGGCTAAAAACAATGTTATTTTTAGGAATAAATTGTTTAATGCAGAGGAAGTGTTTGCTATTGCTCAAATTCAAAGATGGAACTAAATCATTAGGAAATATGGAAAGGAAGGATTATTTTGATTAGTGTTTGAATCCTAGGCTTCGTCTTATGTTAATTAGATGATAATATAGGTAGGGGTAAGCGGATGTAGGAGAATATCTTGAAATGTTTGGGGTACTGTGTCATTATGCCATTGGGTTAACTATGTGTTAATTGGGTGGAGTGATTATGTATGTTACATGATAATCAGTGGCTGAATTTAAGCTCAAAAAGGTATAATTTGGCACTTCTATATTTAATCTTCAGGCTACAAAGCCTAGATTGTTCTTAATGTGTTCTGCAAGAAGAAAATTTGGAGCTTAGAAGTGTATTATGGGATGATTGCTAATGGACTCACTTTGAGGTGTATAATATTGGTACATTAGGGCAATTTGATATGTAGTGCGGTTGAGAACCTAATATGTTTTATAGAGACGTTTTAGTGGTTGTAATTGCTCTGAAGGATGTCATCATATGACCAACTATTGTTTTGAGTCTTGGCCTAATCCCTTAAGGCTCCTTTCAATTAATGTTGGTATATACAATCAGAGGTTAAAGGATGGAATTAGTTATATGTGCTTTCATTGTTTCATTGTATTGTATTGTATTAGACATATAATGGTTCAGTTGAAATATGTTTTGGATACGGTTGAGTAGTTGGCTTGTCTTATGGGAATAACTTTTTTGTTGGATTTTTTGGTGTCTGGGAATGATTGTATTGGATTCACATGTAACTGGTTTTTGTATACGGGTTGAACCTATCCTAGCAAGGTGTTGGGCCTATCGGGTCATCCGCTATCGGACCACTTTTACATATAAGTTTTACACCCAAGTTGAGGAGTCTCGACATGAGGGGGATGTGTTGGAGATCCCACATCGACTAGAGATGTTTTCAATAAATTATAAAGTGGGTGCGAACTCAATCTTACAAGCCGGTTTTGTAAGGTTGAGTTAGGCTTAAAGTCCACTTCTGATATGGCGTCAGAGCTCTCTAACCAGAGAGCTTTGTTGTGTCAAATCTGATTCTGTTCTATCTGCAATAATTCATCATCTGCAATGGCTTTAGAAGTGCCATTATTTTAGCAGCAACTCTTCTAAATGATTCTTTCAGTGTATATTTTCTTCATCCTAGTGAAAATCCTGGTCAATTGCTGGTTACAATTCTATTATCTGAGTAGAATTACCACACTTGGTCCCACACCATGATCATATGGCTCTTGAAGCTAAGAACAAGATAGGTTTCGTTAATGAATCAATTTCAAAACCTGCTCTTGGTGATACGTTGCGAATTGCATGGGAAAGAAACACCAAGACTGTACTTTCTTAGATAATTAGGCCATTGAGTCCAGGAATTGCACAGAGTGTTATGATGTGTAACTCTGCCTTTGATATGTGGCAAGAATTGAAACAAAAATTCTCATAAGGGATTTGCAAGAAGAGTTGTATTCTCTCAAACAAGGAAGCATGTCTGTCACAGGATTCTTCACACAAATGAAGAGCTTACAGTGTTAATTAGAAATTTTCGTCCAATTTCCATGTGTGCTTGTGGTCGCTCTTGTACTTGTAGAATTTATAGAGATCAAGATTACATGATGAAGTTCTTGAAAGGTCTCAATGATCAATTCTCCACAACAAGATCTCAGATTCTTATGATGGACCCCTTTCTAAGCATGAACAAGGTGTATTCTTTGATAATACAACAGAAAAGACAATTTTTGAGTGAGAATGGTGAAACAACAAAAATGATTGCAGTTGCTCATGGTTCATCTGCCTCTACAGGTGGTGTCTCACATGGTCATTATGGTTCCTTCAACAAAAATTCTCAGAATTCTCAAGTCAAGACATGACCAAGGATGACAAGCATTACAATAGTAAGAAATACACACACTATGGTAGAAGAGGTCACACAATTGATGAATGTCATTACTTACATGGTTTTCCACCAAACTACAAAAGGAGAGAATCCTCTATTAATAGTGCCACTACAATCAAAGCTGCAAATGAGAGTGAGGCACTTACAAATCAAGAGCGATTTCAGCAGTCTTCTAGCTTTAGTTTGGCCAAAGAGCAATATAACTTTCTCCTGACTCTTCTTTAGCAATCTCAGTTAGATAGAACCCCTAGCACTAAACATCATGCACATCACATTTCCAATGCATCCACAAGTATCATCTGCAATCTAAGATCACTACCAAGGTCTATCCTTTGGATCTTAAATTCAGGTGTCACTTACCATATTAGCTCATCTTTAGAGAATTTTGCTACATATAGAATTATTCCTGATATTCCTATCAAGTTACCTTAAAGACACTATCATATTTTCTACTACATTAATTTTGCATAATATACTATACATACCAGGATTTAACTTCAATCTCATTTCAGTATCTCAATTAGCTATAAAATCTGATTGTTCCATTAGGTTTACTGATCAAATTTGTGAAATACAGGACAATCACACTATGAGGATGATTGGCTTTGCTAAGATGCACCACAGACTCTATGTTCTTGAAAATCCTAAGGGACCAGGAAAACAATTTACCCCAACTTCAATTTCAATAAATTCAGTGTTTGTTAATAAGGTGGATGATTGCCATTTTAGACTAGGTCACTTGTCTAAGGACAAACTATCTATATTGCCAACAAAGTTTGATTACATTTCTAGCAAAACATTGAATGATTTTTGTCAAATATGTTCATTTGCTAAACAGAAAAGACTTTCATTTCCTGTAAGCACTTCTTCAAGCAATAACATTTTTTATTTGTTACATATGAATATTTAGGGACCATTAGCCATTACTTCTATGTATGGACATAGATATTTTTTTACTATTGTGGATGATTTTTCTAGGCATACTTGGATTTTTCTTTTGAAAACTAGATCAGAAATACAGGGTTGCATTATGTGTGATCAAGGACCTGAATTTAATTTATATTAGTTTTACTCTCTCAAAGACAGAACATCAAATGTCTTATGTTGAGACTCCACAACAAAATGGAGTGGTAGAGAGAAAACATCAACACATTTTAAGCATTACTAGGGCTTTTATTTTTCAAAGTAACTTGCCTAAATTGTTTTGAAACTTTGCAGCCTCTCATGCTGTTTGTTTTTGCTTAATAGATTATCTAGCAAGGTTTTACATAACAAAAGTCCTTATGACATTTTGTACAACTCTTCTCCTAATTTAGCTTTTATTAAAGTCTACTTTTGATACAAACTAATACAAACCAATGAAAAGAATAGGTTGTAGTGAAATTCCTTGATTGTAAATGGATGAAACAAGTGCAATGCATTCACAGTTGAGAGAAATTTGCTCTAAGATTCACTTTTTTTGATTTCTTTTGATCAAAAACTTTATTTGCTCACTAATAGTGTTCAAGGTTACGTTTCAGAATGCTTTTAGTTCTCTATCTCTCTCAAAAAAAATGTTGTTACATATTAATTTAATTGTCTTCAAAAACAATTTTAGAAAACAGTTACATTTTAATGAAAACAACCAATTAAAAACCAATTCAAATTAATTTATTTTACTAAAAGGATTTTCCACTAATTGATCAAACCTTTATAAAATTCAATGAATCCTTTTTAATCAAAAACATTAGTCAAATCAATTTTAGTTTTATATTTTCAAAGCCTTTACAAACCTTTAAAGCCTATTCTATTGATTTGATGCATGCACATAAACTATCAACGCACACTACCATATTAATACACACTAAACAATTTTCAAGTTTTTTTTGTACTTGACTTTGACTTCATCAAATATTACAATGCATCTTTCTCAAAATTTTTAACTCTTAATGAGTTCTTGAGCTTTAAAATAATCTACTACAAATGAATCTTCTATTAATCTTCAACGAAAGTTCGGTAACCATATTTCAGAAGATCGAGCTCAACTTTCCAAAAATGGTACTCCCTGCATTTGCATGTGGAAAGAATAATGTTGATTTGCCGCAAGAACGCCCTCAATAAAAAATAATGTCTCTCATATTATGATTACAAAATATAACATAACAGAAAATGTGAAGAAAGTCATTATGTCTTATTTGCTCACTGAATATGAATTGTTTAGTGAAAATGAGGCAAAAGGAAATAAAAGAATTACGCTTTGAATTCAATTAGCGAATAAAATCCGGACAATGAATTCAGGCTATTAAGTTTTAACCCTGATACGTTTTGGAAATCCACTTCAACATTGTCCAGGTATTGTCAATGTGCAATTTTAGTCTCTAAATTATAGTTGGAACAATTGGATCTCTTAGGTATCCCAAAATGGGATTTTAATTTTCTAGATTATAATTATGACATTTGTATCTCTAAGTCACAATCGTTTGAATTTAGTCTATCTGCTAAATATTTAAATATAATGGGTTATCAATTGTTATATCTGTATAATTAAAATCCTAAGGACTGAAATCACAAAGCATTACTTGGTTTATGGTTTTCATTCTTTCCAAAGTTAGTTAAATTTGTGAGAATATGGACCCAGGGGTCTCTTTGGTTATTTGTAGGAAAATCGAAAACACAGTGTAATAGATGTAATATTCGAAAGATTTGATAACATAGTCAAAACTTGAGAGAAAAATTATACCTTTACAACACAGCTATGTGATTATTAGATTCCAAAAGTGGTATTGTATCTAAAATCAATTACGATTAAATTTTGTTATGTCCCAATTCCCTTCATTCATATTATATAGAGAGATAGACAAAAGTAAAGCCACTTAACTTTTTTTAATCTAATCATTATAAGAACTATTAGATTTAGAGAAGATAAAAGGATAAATTAGAATTGCTTCATTTTTTAAGAGAGAGACTTATTGCCACGTGTCAGACCTAGGTTTATGTGTTGTAATGATATGAGGAAGTGTTGGAAGGATATAAGCCTAGAACCTTGATAAACTTGCCGCCATGCAATTCAGGAAAAACTTGCAGCTATGTATTTGGAAAAGAATAATGCATTCTTTTCACAAGATGCATGCCTTTTGTCGCTTAATTTGATTCACATTCCTTCTTTCCGCACGTATTCTTTTTCCACCATTCTTTTATATTCACCTCTCCTAATCACATCGCCCAGCTTCACTTAATCCCTTCTCACACAAACACACAAATTATTACCATGGCATTCTATCCTCAAACCATCTTTCCAATCATTTTCCTTCTTGCAATACTTTTATCAGGTAACAATGCCTTCCCAAACTCATTTTCTTTGTACATTCATGGCAAAAATCTTCACTAGCCTTGTTGCCATAGCCCATTCATTAAATTATTTCTCTTCTAAATTCTTTAACACCCTCAAATTTCAATTCATTCATTTCTTTCTTAGCGTTTTGGCTGGTATATAACATTATTCCCATCATCCTAGTTGACACTAAGAAGAAGAAAATATGGGTAAAATAATTATATTGACATCTTTAGGTTTAATAATTTTTGCAAATTGTTTTAGTCCAATAAAAAAATTAGTGATTAATGAATATGTTTATTTCATTTTCTTAATTAATATTCATCTTTTATCACTCTTTTTATCGCTTTTCTTCTTTATGTTTCAACATTGTTCTCCTCCAAAATGGGAAAAGGCATACATAGAAGATAAAATAATAGTTTATAAGGGATTTCTTACCAACATCCATTTAACAACTATAACATAGCATTACAAATATAATTAATTACATTTTAAAAAGGTATTTTAATTAGAATCATGCATATATTTGTAGTTCTAATTAATTAACGATATAAAATTCGTTTATCCTACAAAAAAAAATTAAACTCAGCAATATGTTCTAAACTTTTATAGTTTGGTGTAATCAAGTAAAAGTATTTACTAGCTTTTGTTGATACGTATTTTGTTTCACGAAAAAATCAAACTTTTTTTTTATATGCATGAAACCTTGAAATTCGTGTTTCTTGTCCCACCAGGGCAAAAACCATGCGAGTGCGCCAGAGTTTTCACCATCGTCAACTACTGCAAGGAGACGCTGTGGCCGGCGGTGACGCCGGGAGAATACTTCAACGGCGGCGGTTTCGTCCTAAAACCGGGCCAATCCGCGGTCTTCACCGCCCCGGTCAGTTGGAGCGGCCGCATTTGGGCCCGAACCGGTTGCAAATTCGACCAAAACGGAAACGGGCAGTGCCAGACCGGTTCATGCGGCACCACGCTGAAATGTTCGGCCTCGGGAAAAACGCCCGCTTCACTCGCGGAATTCACACTTGCGCAACCGGACTTCTACGACGTTAGCCTGGTGGACGGCTTCAACGTCCCCATTGCCATTAGGCCCATTAACGGAAAGGGAAACTGCTCCTCTGCGGGGTGCGACTCCGACCTCAGAACCACTTGCCCTAAGGAACTGGCCGTTAAGTCTAACGGCAAGACCACTGGGTGCCGTAGCGCGTGTGACGTGTTCAACACGGACGAGTATTGCTGCAGAGGGCTTTATGGGAACCCCTCCACGTGCAAACCCACCTTTTACTCCAAGAAGTTTAAGGATGCTTGTCCCACATCTTATAGTTATGCCTACGATGATCCCACCAGCATCTTCACTTGTTCTGGAACCGATTATGTCGTAGCCTTCTGCTCTTCCAGGTTTCTCCCTTCAAATTTTTCACTTTCTTTTTCTTCCAAATTTTTAATTTTTAAAAATAATTTTAAGTTTAAAGAAATTCAAACTTTGTTTATCCTTATTTTTAAACTTGTGGTTTTGAACTTCAGGAAACGGCAAGTATGCACTTACCATAACAACAAGCTTCACTGCAGTGGATCACAAGGGTTGAAATCGTTGATTGGGAGGTGGTGCCTCGTGATGATAACTCTGTTTTCGGTTCTTATTTTATGGAATGGATTCTAGTCTAAACCATGATCAAAGTTGATTGATTCCACTAAGAGCTCGATTCATTTTAATTAAGTTCAATGCGTTTGATGAGTTTGTATAAATTGGAACCAGTTTTTTAATTTTTTTTTTCTCTCTGGGGATGTTAATTGCTTGTACCCTGTGTACGTGTTTATTCTATTGTATACGGGAAGGTGTTATTTTAATGATTTGATTTGATTCATATCCCTTTCCTTTGATTCAAGGAAGGGAAAACGATGATGTGCACCTGAGGTTATTCTTTTCGACACATTTTCATGCTAGTAAAAATAACATTTTTTTTTTGTTTGTGGTAGAACATTGAAACATTATTTGGGCCAACATACTTAAGGGAAACCTGCACCTCTCCATTTCAACCTCCACCCCATTAAACTAGCCTATATGTTTACCACTAAATAGCTTCTGGAAAATATTTTCTGCAAATCTTTTGAACATTTTTTATGGAAATCTTCTAAAATTTTATTTTCTAAAATATGTTTTTTTAGAAATACGTTCTGAGAAACATTTTCCAAAACTTAAAAATTTATGTTTCGAAAAATATTTTCTGAAAATAAATTCTGAAAAATATATTCCAATATAAAATTTGTGGATAATATTTTTCAGAAAGCACTTCATCATAGATTTAAAATTAAATATCAAGAATATTTTTAGTAATTTTGAAATTGATGGGGTGCAGGAAGTTTTTGTGCTTAGTTAAACATGTGGTTGTTCTGCTGCTTAATTGGCCCAAAACAACAACTGCTGGCCCAGCACTATTACACTCAATGGACTTATGTAATTTTTAAAAGTTTAACTAAGCTTTAAGTATTCGATATTTTTAATTGAATTTTTTTTAACCGTCTTTAAATTTTTTATATTTTTAAGTTTAGATGACACAACTATCATCTTACTTATTTATTCTCTTGTTTTAAAAAATATGAGACTTTGTAATTAATATAAAGTAATATTGTGGTTTATGAAAGTGGTTTTTATTGTTTTTATTGAAAACATGTTAGATAACAAGGAATTATCACTTATATTATAATGATGACAATAATCTCTTAATTGTAAGAAGTCATAGCATAGAAGTTATCAAACAATATGACAATCTCGTTATTCCACATGTTTCCAACAAAAACAATAAAAATAATTTATTATTAAGCATTAACAGCAATGTCATCTTATATTAACTATCAAAATTTCAATTTCTTAACAAATAAAAACAAGTCACAAAATTACGAGATAACATAATGATCGCGACATTCAGTTAATAGAAAATTAAACAATAGGTGCTGAATTGAAAAATATAAATATTTTGAATAGACCAATCAAAATTAATAAGAAATCAATTAAAATACTGAAATTTAGGAGAAACTTGAAACTTAATTAAATTATTTTAAATTAAAAATTCATTAATGTTTTAATTTTGAAACACTAATAGAATGTTAGGATGAAATTTCAAACTTAGGTAGGCATTGTTTGAATTACCTAAAAATAGTTAGAATCACCTAACAAATTAATCAGGACTTATCATCTTCTGTTTTAATTACTTCTTTTAATATAGTATTATAATTATTTTAGAAAAGAGAATTGTCCTTATGTACTAAAATCTTTAATTTCTAGGGTTGATTCTAGTGCTTAGAGTGTGTATGCTTTAACGTTTTACCATAAATGATATGCTTCAGTTTAGAAACAATAAGGTATGGCTTCTAAGTCTTTTTTTTTTAAGTTTCTCTATGTGGTGTACACACTCCTTTTAATTTCTTTTAATATATATATATATATATATATATATATATATATATATATATATATATATAAACGCGTTTCATTAATTAAAAAACATGTGATGGAATTGCAATATACCTAAAGTGGATGATAGAAGATTAAATAGAAAAAAAAACAATAGTTCTTTATAAATATAGATTTATGATTAGACTTTAAATAACATAAATTGATTTGGATATGTATTATGATTTTTTTTATTATTATCAAATTACCTCTTATATAATGAATAGTAGATTAATTTACCAAATGCATGTACAAGGACAAGTTTGTTGACTAAATGTATGTTTATGGGTCAAGCTACTTCTCACACTATGAAAATCAAGAACTATTGAATTCTACGTTTCCTTGAACTACACATTTGGTAAAAATTTAATTAATGTATATGGCCCCACATGTGTAATGTTCATCATTCATACATAGAATAGAATGGCTTGCCTTAGACTTAGATGGTGTAGCTTTCCCATCCATATGAGGAGGGAAATACAACTTCTAGCTCAGTTTTACTTTCATTAAGTCCTACTAAGAACTATTAAGTGTGAATTGGTTCAGGGACTATAATGCAACATTTATCACAATTCCTAGTTTACGAATGTCACAATTGATGGGGAGAAAAATTTTTGAAACTCCACAATTAAAAGTTTGGACTAGATTAAAAAGTAGATTTAAAAAGACAATATTTTTTATTCTAATTAATGTATCTGTCCCAAAACCTGTAAAATTTTAATAGACCTTTTTATACAATCATAGTAGAATTCATAATTGAGGACAATGCAGTAGTGTGCCTTTTTTCTTCAACTTGGTTGTATAAGATACAAATTCAAACTGAGGATTGAAGAGTAGTATATAGTGTTACCCCTAAAATTGTACAGGCTAATCTGTTTTGCACCAACATAAATAACACATGGGATGCAGATAACATAATAGGAGCTTAAGCAGTTCTGATGCCCAACAACAGAATGGACACCCCAAAAATACAAACTCACCAATTAAGCAGTTAGATAAATGCAATCACTGTCAAAATTTGATCTCTGATCTTTCTTGGTTGTAATATCTTTAAACAAGCCCAAGGGACTTAGGTAAGGATAGGAAAATGTTGACTAAGTGTAATTGTAATTAAGAAAAATTAAATGATGTGTTATGATCAAAAGAGGGGATGATAATCAGGTGCTGATATTCTATTTGTAAAACATACTTTTATATCTCAAATCCTAAACCTAAATGAGTTATTTACGTATTCTTTTTGTTAATAAAAAGTAAAGGAAAAAGAAACATGTTAGCTTTAATATTTTTTTAAAAATGTTTTTTAATAAAAAATAATTTTTTATGTTAAAATAAAATTTGAATATACATATATATATATATATAGTAGCTCCTTATTTATTGTTTAAAAATAAAAATAAAAAGTTAAGTTACATAATAAAATTAAAATGTGTATACATAGCAACTTTTTTTGTTTGTGAGTTCACAAAATCTTATAAATGAGTTACTCTTGCACCGGATTAGTGTTAAAACTAAAAGTATTTATCTATATTTAGTGTTATAGTAAAAATAAATTATCAAATTGGATGAACAATAATATTTATGATAGTTTTTTATATGAAAAAATATAAAAAAAATAGTTTTTTTTTAAATTAAAGTTAGTTTATATATAATTTAAAAATAAAAGTTTGAAGACTGTTATATAAAAGACTTTTTTTACAAAATAATTTATGCATAAAATTTATATATAAGTTAAAAATAAAAGTTTGAAGAAGTTATATATAAAAGACTTTATTTTACAGAATAGTTTATGCATAAATTAGTCTTAGAAATTAATTCAATTTTTTCTTATTTTTCTTTTCCAAAGTCTTTGTTATTCATCCATACCTTAATTGAGTACAAATTATTATATTACAAATCAATTTTATAAGATCTACTTATCTTATACTTAAAAAGAAAAAGTCAAATCATATACAAAAGATGACAATAAGAGAATTTTGATAACTCCTTACAAGTCAATTTTAAAAAACTAAATTAATTTTAAAAAATATTATAAACTATTAGATGAAAGAAATTAAGTCCATGTTTCTTATTCTTTGAATACAGGATATATAACAAATTAAAAAGACATGCATCTTAAAATACATCTTAAAATACATGAGAATCGTGTGGTATTATGAGAGATGACGTATACATCTCTTTAGAAAAATTATTAGAAAAATTATTAATAATGACATTTTAGCCATAAAAACTTTTAGCTTGAACAATGCTCGTTGAAGCTTGGTGAATTTAAGGGAAATTCAGCTGGAGAAGAATTAAGATGAAATGGGTACTAAAGAATGAGTCCCAAAACACTTACAAGCACAACTCCTTTTTCAAAGAAATTGCCCCACACATATAATGCAGTCACCTAATTCCTTAGCCCATGAAATGGAGATTACAAAAGTTTTACGACTTTTCAAATTCAATTTTTCATATGAAACAATAAAAATAAATAAATAAATATATATATATATATATATATATAATAACAGTATCATTATTTATGATAAGAAATCATTTGTAAATTCACTTGTGTAAAATACCCCAATGGAATAACAATAAAAAGAATTGAGGCTGGAATGTATTAATCCATTAATATTCTTCCCTTTTTAATTTTGTTTGAGATTTAATGCAATTACCCCCTTCTTTCTTTAGACGCAAATGGAGTTTATGAAATTTCTACAGTTGTAAACATATTATATTATATTATATTATATATATATATATATATATATATATTACGTCCACTCATTTTTATAGTGTATAAATGAATGTAAATAAATTTAAATTAGATTTAAAATTTATTTCTTAAAATAGTATATGAGTTATTTAAAACTTATTTTACTCGTTATCTGTTTATTATTAGTTATCTATAATCTAATTTCACATTTAAATTACAGCGTCTAATATTTTATAATATAAAAAGCGGATGTATACAAATGAGTTGTATACAAATGAGTTTTATAATGTTGAATTGAATTTAAAATTTTAAAATTTACTTTATTTAAGAGAAATAAAATAAAATTATTAATATTTAAATAAGGATAAAATTCATTTATACTGTAAAACTTATAGATCAAAAGAATACAAACTAATGTATTTCTTCATTATTTTTCTTTTAAGGTTTTAGCTTGCTCTAATTTCTTTCATTCCTCTTATCAAGTAGTTTACGTAATTTTATGTTGAAAACAAAATTATAATTAAAAGTATTTGTTGATCTAAATAGTTAATATGATACAATGTGTATTCTGTATATTACTAATCTTTAATAAAATATTTCACCCTTTCTAGGGGCGAGTCTCCCACCGAGAGGCAAGTGAAGTTGGTGAGCCTTATGATGGGCAACCATCTCCTTCACAACAGCCACAAGTCTCATGAGTCTCCTGTGTCTCTCTCTTGGAAGAGAATATAATTTTAAAAATTATTTTTAAATAAATTGAACATATAATCATAAATAAATAATAAACGATTGGCCATTATTTTTTAAATTTACATTTACCTAAAACAAAGATAAAAATAGAAAAACTAGCTTATTTTATAGCAACTAAAGACATGTTTGTGATTCTTTTTTCAGTGGTGGAATTGCAGGAAAAAAATGGTTGAATTTTGTACATAGTGGGAACATGGGATCCAAGTTCTACGAACAGGAACGCATTGGATGACAATAGAGGTTGCTTTTTCAAACACATTATCGCACATTCATCTGTGTAACCCACTGGATGTTGCCACAAACCAAAAGTTAAAGTGCACCTGTATGCACATTTTTAATAAAATAATTCAATTTTTAAAGAATATAAAAAATAAATATATTTATAAGAAGAAAAATATATAAATTTAATAATAATTTTTAGTTGAAGGAGCTATACCCTTATTCTTAAGTTGAGATGGTAAAATATTATTTTATCACATAATAAAAACTATCACAAAAATTATATATATCTGAAAAGATATAACTTTTTTCTGATGGACAGCAGGAGCGGGAAGTTAGGAGAAGTGAAGACAAGGAGCGGGAAGTTAGGAGAAGTGAAGACAAACGCATTTAGGTTGGGAATCAAACATAAATAGAGCATATCATAAATTGCACACTGTGCCTCTTACTGCTTTGGGTCCATTACATTTATGCACATTGTCCATAGCCACCTCCTATTTTTCTTCTTCTATGTTCTAATAATGTACAAGAATGATGATGCTAAACCTACCCACTCTCATACCATACTCCATTGTTCAATTATGTGAGCTTTTAATTCTTGGTTCTGTACCCTATTTTCTCTTACTTCCTCAATCAAAGTTTCAATCAAGTATAAAGCGATGTGTTGTTCAAAGAGTTTGTTAGGCAAATGTGTCTTAAACTGGTGAAAGCATCCATTTATAAACATTGGTGAATGTTGGAGACATTTGCAATGAGCTTATTATGAACCCTCAAGAAAGTTGTTCATCAGAACATCAAATATTTCTCAATTTGTTTAAAGAACTTGGTTATTTATCAGTAGTTTGATCTTGTTGGTTTAAGGAAGTTACTTTATTGATCATTAACTAAGTTGTCTGTCTTTCATAAAATGTTTTTTAAAATTTTCTTTAAAAATATGTTTTCTAGAAAGGAAGAACATAATTATCATAAAAGTAGGTATATAATAAAAAGATTTAATAGGATGTAACGAACTATTTGGTTTAAGGAAAATGTTTTAGAAACGTTCAAAATATTCATTTAAGACTTCATGTACATCTAGAGATAGAAAATATAAAAATTTATAAATTTTTAGGATATATGGTATAACAAAAAGAAGGATAAAAATGTATTTTATATTAAATAGAGATGCATATATTATTGCTTTAAATTTAACTAAATAAAAATTTTCTGTTATATAATATATATATATATATATATATATATATATATATATATATATATATATATATATTTGGTGTGAAGAAATAAATAAATAAAAGAAATTAATTGTGATAAGATTAAAAAAATAGATGATGATAATTTGATATCTATTCACAATTCACTCCCATTTAACACTATTATGATATATAATATTTTATTAACCTAATATAATATTAAATAAAAACCTAATACAATATTAAATAAATGTTATTAGGAAGAGTAATGCCAAACTACCATTTTTCTAAAATAAATATACTAAAAAAATATACGAAAAGATGTAAAAGGGTCTATAAAAGTTACATGCCATTTCTTATCATAAAATAAGGGATGATTTAAATAATAATGCAGAGTGGGAGTTTTCAGTCTGCAAGAAAAAAAAATTTAAAAATTAAAATCAGCTTCAATTATTAGTCTGCAAATAATCACAACGGGTAACCTTGTACTGCTGAACGGAGACAGGTAAAGTATATATCAAACTGTCATTAAAGCTCTCATTGATGGTTTGCAGAATAAATATTTAATATATTTTATTGAATATATTTAATTATTTGAAAATTAATGTTGAATATTTTTTGACATAAATAAGTTCTATTTAAGTTTAATTGTAATTTGATTTTTATATTTTGTAAAATTTGGAATTTTAGGTCCTAAGTTTTCTTTTTTTTTTTCATTTTAATTATCCCTAATTTTAATTTGTATGAATTTGCTTAAGTTTTAGTTTAAAAAATTTACTATTTTATATCTTGCAACTCTTCTTTAATCTGGAAAAAAAATCACAAGTATCTTGTATTAGTTTTCAGTATTAGTTTGACATGCTCAAACTAATAAATAATCAAATTTAAAATTAAATTAAATAATAGATACTTAAAAATTAAAGAATAAACATTGTTTAAAAATAATTCAGAAACTAACATTAACAATAATTAAAATTAAGAAACTATTGAAAAAAATTTAAGAATCAAAATGATAACCAAATTATAATCAATCCATATATTTATTTTTGTGACTAATATTTTAAAACTATATTTAAGCATCTTTTCTGAAATTAATGAAAAATTAAAACAGTATCTAAATAAAGTTAGTTTAAAATATGAAAAAGGTATATTTATCCCATTTATTATTATATTATTACACAAATTCACTAATTAGTTAAAACTAACATTAGCAATGTTGTGTTCGTGTAATGATATGGACTTGTGCGAGTAATTTTAACATGTCACTAATTTCGAAATTAACGAGAAAATCATTGAGTATTTAGAGAATATTAGTTAAAAGTAAGAAAAATAGTTGCAATCATCCGTTATTATTTTTTTATTACACAAATTCACCGATTACCTAAAACTAACATTAGTAATATGTTTGTGTAGTAATTTTTTTATGCACTTCTGCTAATTATTCTAACATGTAATTATCTTCTTTTTTTTTAGTAATTTAGAAGATACTTTTTATTTTACCACTCTTTAGTATAAAAAAATAAAAATATGAATTAATAAACTTGAAAATTTTCTAATATTTTTAGTTAAAGAAAAGGGTAATAGATTATTGCTGATCCAATTGTATTAAACTGGTTCATGTTAAGTAAAATTTCAAGTTTGAGTTTTGTGGATTGATAAAGAAAAAAAAAAGCTATTAGAAGGAAAATATTATATTCAAAATTATCAACTAAATTATCTAATGAAAATTAGTTATGAGTAAAATTAGTATCTGCTCTCATATAGGAGAACCCCAGGTAAAAAAAAGTGAAAAATAATATTTATTTATATGTAAACATTTATTTTTCTAGGGTTGATTTCTTCTTTTCTTTCTGACTAATATTGGGTTTCCTCAAAATAGAAAAATATATGAAATACAAAGTGAACTATATTAATTGATTTAAAATGAAATAATTTTTTGAAAATTTAAATAAAAGACAATATGTTTTTATTTGTTACATGACGCATTTATTTACGTTTAAGAAATCAAATAACTTTTTTAGTTTTGGTAATTCTTAAATATAGTTTGTTTTTGTTATTCTTTGCTTCGTTATCTGATTGAGGATGGACAAATAAATCTATACATACCTCAAATTCCTTGCCCTCATTATATTTTTGTTAGACTCTTTGTCTCTTCCATTCGATCTTCTCTTCTTTTAAGAATTTTTATTTTATATTTTGTTCTTTCACAGTTATCGACAGGAATTGTTATTTTAAAATTAGAGATTTCGCTTCATATCTCCCTCGTAAAGACAAAGAGTGATGAATCTTGTGCTGATACATTATTTAATTATTTCAATCAAGTTTCCTAGATTCATTCACTTTGGATTATTATATTTTGTTATTTTCGTTCATTTTGGAGTCGTATGTGAGTGTCAACATATTGGTGAACATATGATATGACAGTTCTTTGCCAACATAAAAAAAAATTGTTAAATCGTATTACAGCATCTCAAGCATATGGTCTAGATAAATAAATAGTCATACCATTAAGGTAAGATTTAACTAAACAATAATGTCTACGGTTTAAGTAATTTGTCTTTTGTTTTTTATTTTTTTTCTTTCTCAGACAAAAAAAAATGAAATATACAGGAGGATCACTTAGGTATTCCAAATCTATTAAAAACAAAAATATCATAAATACAAAAGTGATTATTTTTATTTGCATTTAAGATATACAAATATTTAATAATCTTTACATCCCTTATAGGGTCACAAACACTACCAATTCAATGTTAGAGAAAAAAATGACTTTTTAAAAAACTTAATTATGAATGTTAATATTTCAGTTAAATGTCCAATAATCATACATTATCATATATGAAAAAATATAAAAAAAAATACAAATATGGAAACTAAATCAAACTAATTCGGGAAATTCACTTTCTCAAAAAGAACTAATCAAGACGGTAATTAGGAATTTAATATCTCTGGCAAAAGCACTCTAAACTAATGATAAGAGATATAATATAAACAACTTAAAATCAAATCTATTATCAACCATACATTTCACATTAATTAGTCTCTTAGCCATTGATTACTTTTGACAATAAATGTGAGATATTTCAACTACATATTATCACACTTTTTAATGTGACTTGATTTGATAAAAATTCTAAATTTATTTATTTTTATTGTGATCTATGTAAAATTATGTATAATGGTTCCACTATATTTTCTCACCAAACACTAATACAAAATTAGTGAAAATAGTGCAAGAGAGGGAACAATAGAAGGACGAGAACAATATAAGAGCAAGTATAAAAAAAGAACATGAATAACAAAATAGTGAGTAAACCAGAAGAACGAAAATAACATAAGAGTAAAAATAGCGAAACAATGAAACAACAAAATAGTAGAACATTAAAATAACGAAATAATAAAACAATCAAAGACTAAAACAACATAACAATGATGGTGAACTGAGCGAGTAGCCCCTTCAACGGTTCAACAACACATGTTCGTATAGTGAAGTTCAAGTAGGAGATGAGAAATAAGTTAAAGACACTAAAAAAATGGAAGAAGTTTTGATAAAAGATGAAAATGACTTGAGCAAATCTTAGAGAAAAAAAAGATAGAATATGAATAATTAGGATAATATATATATTTTTTTAGGTTTTGTATCTACAAGCAACCATGGTCTACAATAATTATACAGTAATACCAATAACAACAACACTTTTTTTTTTTATGACTATATGAAAAATTTTGTTTAAAAGCATATATACTTATGGTTATAGTTTTATGTAGCCAGAATACTATTTTTTTTTTTTTGAAATTTGTGTTGCTAGAATCACCCAATATATGTACAAATATTTTATGTGTTACTAATTGTATCTTTGCATATTGATATGTTTTATATATTTAAACATATGTCACACTTGATTCACAATCCAAAATATAAACTCACTAATATATAATATTAATTTTCGTGCTTTTAAGTTCAAGTAATACACAGAAACATGTTTTGTTCTAAAATAGTTTAAATATTTAAAATCAGAGTTGTGTTTAAGTTTTGATTAATAGACAATTATTTCTATTTTAAAATGTTTTCTAAATTGAATAACTTTGATGAAGAGTTAATATAGTAATTGAATTGATCATTTTGAAATGTTTAGAAGTTTTATTATTAGAATGTTTTTGAAAACATCTTTGAAGACTGATTTAATTATGTTGTTGAAGTTAATTTTTTTTTAATATTTTCGCTCAAGCCAGTCGATTCTCACTCAAGCATAAATAACCTTGCAACTCAACTTTACTTTGAGTCATGTTTTCACTTAGGTAAAGAAATTTTTATTCAAAAGAAAAGATTTTCACTCAACCAAAAATAATACTAAAAATTTTCGCTCAAGTTAAAATATCTTTGCTAAAAAAAGCTCATTCTTGCTTATGCTAAAAAGAATTAATTTTTTTCTTTCTTTCTTTTCTTTTCTTCTTTTCTTCAATGGATTGGATTGCATATGAATGTTTATTTTAAATGTGAAATGAATATTAAGTTGTAAATTTAATTGATTTTTTATTTTTGTTTAAATGATTATATTGTATGACGATGGTTACCGAGATTCATGAAATTTGAATGAATACGTGGTCACATATATGAGATGATATGTGAACTATTGTTTGATTTGTATATTAATTCACTAATTTAAGTCACATAGATTAAATTATTAGGTGTTGAGAAGTTGAGGGAGGAGTTCTTGCACACCATGACATCTGTGAATGCCTGATTTGAGTTGTATTAAACTTATCATAGGAATTCCTGTACAACGTGATATATGTGGTTGCACGAATTGGTTGTATGAAACTTACCCTTGAATTTCTTACACACTGTGACATATGTTGATACACAACTTGGGTTGTAATAACTTACATTGATCAATTGTGTTATGTTTGTTTGCTTGTATATCCAAGTCTTGTATATTAAATTAGAAGTTAATCTCTCACAAGACATTTAATACGAGTATTCCGGAAGGTGAGTTAGTCAATATTATACTAATTAAATATCCTTAATTATTGAATTCATGTAGTCTTTATTGTTCTTGTATATTATATTTGAAGGAGATTGAATGATTGTTATATGTTGATTAAAATGTCTTCTTTTATATAATTCTCTTTATACTAAACATTTATTTTAATAATTTACCATTAAATATCTTACTTATTCTGTGAATTGGATGACCAAATCAAAATAGATACAGAGATATGTGCAAACATAATATTTAGAGATAATAAACATTTTATTTTATCTTTCTTTTTATAAATATTTAAATTATAAATGAACTTCTATATGTTTAAGCTATAGTTTAAAATACATTATCCTTTATAGAAGTCTGTAATGAATAGTTTTTTTAAGTGTTACCTATGGAAAAAGAAAAAAAAATATTTCATTAAACATATAAGTAAACAAAAATTACGGATAAATTTCATTCTACATCCATTCTCACTATCATGTTCCCACTTTCATTCTCCTATTTTCATCGCCAATTTTTTATTGTAATAATCAGAAAAACGATAACTCGATTTCCATGGAAGCACTCGCGGCAAAGAATGCGGAAGGAAAGACATAAAGTTCCACCATAGAAATTTATATTCTTTTAATAAATATAATAATGCATGCATCACAAAAAGTCTCCAATATCTTGTCTTATTTATTTCTAAAAATGCTAACTATTGTCATAAAACGATTTTTTAAAATTGAAATTTAATTCTGTATTATTTAAATGATAAAGAAAAATATTATTAAACATCATTAATATTTTAATTTTAAAATAATAAATATTTTCAAAAACGTAAAACATAAAGTACTATAGCATAAGACAGAAAAAGTAATAGTGGTACTTTTTTTTGTTTATTATTAGAGCAACAGAAACGAGACAAACACACTTTTGTTGACCAGTTCTTGACCGTTGTTAGTGATTAGACATTTGAGTAATCTTATACCAATAAAAGAAAAACACAGATAAAAAGAAAATATGATTAGTTCCCTTCATTTTTACAACATCCATTATTATTATGTTTTGACTTTATACATAAATTGTCTATTTTAATTACTGCTAAATAAAATCCACATTGAGTGATCTTATAGCAATAGAATACCAATAGAAAAAAAGACACAGATAAAAAGAAAATATGATTAATTCCTTTCATTTTTAGAACATCCATTATTTTTATGTTTTGACTTTATACATAAATTGTCTATTTTAGTTACTGTTAAATAAAATCCACACAATAGCTGTGCAAGTTCGTCATCATTTGGGTAGTAACTAAATTGATTTCACAAATAAAAATGGCATATAGTTTTGTGATAAGTTTACAATGTTAAAATTTTGTGAGGCTTTTTCTGCGCCCTTCTTAATATATAGTGGCTTTATTTAATGAAATTAAGATAAAATAAAAAAAAACTGAACAATATAAAAGTATATTTATTTTAACATATTCAAACTATTTCGAGATAAAATGATAAGATCATTATTTTAACTTACTAGTGTAAATAACACGTGGTGAATAATTTATAAGTAACAGTTTTAATATTATTATTTATTTTGACACTATTAAAAGTTAAATAATACATTTGTTTTTATATTAGTCAATAGAACAACTTGATGTCAAAATAAAATTATAAATTTAATTAGTTTAACGCACTGTTATAAATTTAAATAATTGATATGAAATGGACAAAAATGACATGAACATGTAAGTTAAAATTTTATATATCTATACTCGTATATAAAGGCAATATGATTTTTGGTAACTGTTTTTGGTATATATAATACTATTTTACTTTAGTATAATAACGGTATGATAGCTAAACTTTTAGTAGGTAATAGAAATATGATAAACACCACCTATATTTTCACCACTATACATAAAAAGAGTTTAATTTTAATATATACATTATTACTTTTTAGTTTTGATATATAATATAATGTCATAGATTATAAATAATTCTAAATATGTCTTTACAATAATTATTATAAAATTTAAAACATTTGATGGACATAAGAATATATGATTGCGTCACAAGTTTTACAACATTATTCTTATTAAATTCTTAAATAAATTATATTTTGTATTATATGTTTTTGACGTTTATAATTGGTGTATAATTTATAAATATACATTAATATTTTTGTGAGTTCTTTTTATTTAAGTTAGTAATATTAAATATTTTTAATTTAGATATGTTTATACTTAAATTAAAACTATATTGCTAGAACATATTATATTGAAGCATTCCATCTTTATTAATATATTTCAAAGAAACATGATTTTTGATGCTTAACTTTTCACAAAACTAATTAAAAGATATTAAATTTCTTAGTTTAAAATATATTTTTGAAAATAACTAAAGAAATAGGAAATGAAATAACGTAAATACACTTTGCAAAAATACTCGTGACAAAAATTGTAAACAAAACTGCTAAGAGAAATAGAAAAATGAATTGCGATAACAATAAATGAGTATATTAGCGAAAGAAAAGAGAAACGAGAAAAGTAAAAATTAGTAATTAAGAATATTATTCTAATTTATTTATTTTTGTTTTTTTAGCATCATATTATTTAATTTAGTACTTTTTTATTTGTGTAAATTTTAATTATTCTTTCACATTTTATTCTTATTGTATTAGTAAATATTTTGTTGACCTTAATATCGATAATTTTGTGGTTTGACTTCTACATTATCAGATATTTTTCTACACATAATTTATACTCTCATTCTTTCTTCCATAATATCAAAATATAAATTTTGAATAAAGAAAAAAAAATCTTTTAATCACGTAAACTATACTATTATTATTAAAAGAGTTATCTTCCTTCACATTGTCAAAGTAATATTTTTCATTTAATAACGATACACACATGAGATCATAAATCATATATTTGAAATATCATAAAATCATGTGGCATCTATCCTTCTATGTAAGCATGATATTCGTAACGCGACCCCAAAAACTAAGTCAATGTTTGGATTTTGAAACGCTCCGACCAACTTTACGCTTCTCATGTTGCTTTCTATGCCGTTCCACACATGCATACCAAACAATCGCAAGTTTTATAGCTCTTTCTCCCTAACGTGGCTAAATACTCACCCAATCTATTCCTTCTCAAATAGAAGGAAGCAGAAAACTGTTCGATTCTCTCTTATTTATTCCTTTCTTACTGCACCCATTCTCAGCTGCTCCTATTTTTCAGTAAGGAATACTGCAATCCATTCATTTATTTCTTCTTCTTCTTCTGCAAGTTAAGTTTCGTTTCTTTATTCAACTTCACTGAGAAAAATGTTCTCAAAGAGAATATGTGAAGAGTGGTAATAGACTGAGTATAAATCCCACATCACTGTTCAGTTTTTACATATAAGAAAATGATTTATTTTTCCCGTTACCCAATTAAAAAAATATTTTAAATTTAACTGTCAAGATATTTTTTAACTACCAATAAGCTTATTATAGTTGACCATTTTCTATTAAATCATAGTGTAACTGTCAATATATATACACTGTTTTACTTTATATATACATATATAATTATAATTGTGACATTTTTATCTTTTAATAAAGATTATTAAATTCATATAAATATAATAACTTGAGAAAGCTAAACCTAAAACTGAAACAACTACTTAAAGACACTAAAATTAAGATCCGTTATATTTATTTAAGAACGGAAAATTAGGATGTTGAAAAATACTTTTTAAAATTTAGAAAGAACTTTAGGCATAAATTTATTTTATGTAATAATACTCTAAATATAGGCAAATAGATTTGATTTCTAGAAATAACAAATGCATTTTTACTCTATAATTGTACCAGTGTCGTCTCTTTCCCATCTTCTCTAGCACTGTTTTCTCGTCTTTCTGCAACAACTCACTCACTTCTTCTCTCTCTGTTAAACACGACAAAAAAAAAAAAAAAAATCTGATTCAAAACGCCGCAACAAAAACCTTTTCAGTTCAAACACGCACACTCACTTCACTTAAGGCACACCGTTTGCAGTTTGCATTTTCATTTTTCATTGCTATCAAACAATTCTCTCTTTCTCTCTCTATTTTCTGGAGAGAGAATATCGTTATGAAATCCAAAGCCGGAGGAAACGGTGAGGCCACCGGCGGTGGAGGTGGAAGCAGCAGCTCTCCCAGCCCCCCGCCGTCGCCGAGGCGGCAATCCGGTGTTACGCGGTGTCGGCGGAGAGTGAGGCCGGCGAAGGACTCGTCGGAGACTCGGCGGCTGGTCGCCGTCATCATGGCTCGGCGGAGCCTCCGGTACTTCTTCCTGCTGCCGCTGGTGTACATCTCCGGGTTGTTGATGTGTGTGGGGCCCTTCTCCGCCCTCATTGGCCACACACCTCTTCCCGGTTCCCGGTACCGCAGTCACGAGATCTTCCACAAGCTCTGGCACGAAATCGAAACCGATAATTCCTCTGTCATCGAGGTGCGTAATGCGTAACTGAACGAACCAGCTTAACGCCTCATAATCATAAACCATGTGCTCATTAAATATTGTATTTTCCTTTTTTTTTTCAACTCACTTATTTTATTAATTAATTGAAGACCTAGTTGAGTCTAAATAAAGTGAAGTGTGTCACAATGTGTATATCTGAATTCCAAAAATGTCAACTATTTAGTGTGTAACGGTATCTCCATCAAGATCTAATATCCACTTTTTGATGGAAAAATTGTCTACGATTAGTGCCACACTAATTCCTATATGTTTTACTTTCTGCTCTTTTGCTCACAAAGTTGTCTCTAAATGAGGATAACTTGACAATGTTCGAAGAGAATTTTGTTGGAAGGAGCTGACAGATATAAAATCACCTGGATTTAATCAGTTTATTGTTCGTTTCATCTGATTTTCCTTCTCAATATTGTCACAAAAGCTGAAAATAAATTAGCTGAGAGAAATCAAACAGAGTTCTGGGTTTTTCTTATAATATTTTATTTTTATATTTTTGTCTTTTTGCAGTTGGCTTCTGTGTGGAAGTACAAAAGGAAGTTAAGAGAGCAAAAGCCTTGTCCGAATTTGACGGCTTTGCATCGCGAACACTTTGGTAATCGATATAACCTATAAATTAGCTGATTTGGAGTGTGGCGTAGAAGTAAAGTTTGTGTGGGATTTTAATTCGGTGGTTTCTCTTAATTTTAGTGTCGCCTGGACTGAATGGTTTTTTGATTGTGGAGGCCAATGGGGGTCTTAACCAGCAACGCTCTGCGGTGAGGCAAAGGCATCCCTTTCCCTGATTTGAAGCTGTTTTGTTTTGATTTTTGAAAAATGATATAGTTTTTGACAATGGTGTTTCTTGAATTATTAGATTTGTAATGCTGTGGCTGTGGCTGGACTCCTGAATGCAATATTAGTTATACCTCAATTTGAGTTTCACAATGTGTGGAAAGATCCAAGGTGACCAATTTACTCATTATGTTTTAGCTTTGAACCTTAGGAGATAGGTTTTAACCAAGGTTTGAATTCCAGTTGTAGTTGCGGTTGCAGCCTGCAATCACACGCTGATTAGCTGTTGTGGCGGCTGCCGCAACCATGATGTTGCAGCTGCATCACTTGATGTGCTCTGTGGTTTCAAATCCCATTAACATTCATGCCTGGGAAATTTTGGTTACACATTGTGGGTTAATTTGATTTCATTGTCTGGCTTAGCAATGGTCAATGTGTGAATGAATTTCACAAATCCAATAACACGTGACTGATGAGGAAAAGGAGTATGTTTATCACATATTTATTTGGTTTACATTTCTGTTTACACTAACGAAAACACAAACCTTTTCTGATGCATTTTTATGAGGTAAATTGTGTCTTATGTTGAACTTCTGTTTACATTATTTCAAAATCTAAAAAAGAAATTTTAAGCTGTTGCCATTATTTGAGACAACTCATCGAGATGACAATAAGAAACCTACAGTCTCATTCGACAGATCTAATCATCTAAAGAAACTTTCTGACTCTTATGTTAGTTACCACTGTTTAAACTTTCATACCTGTTTTTCTAGAGATTATTTAGTTAAACATGTTTGTATTAGTCCTGGAATTTAATAATGCTCCCATAAATAGGGCCATATTAACATTCCTGTGTATGCTCCAAGTACTGAATCTATTTCACGGACCAGAAAACCTCGAACAAGAAGCATATCCTCCTGCAATATTATTTGTTGATCCACATTAATTAGTACTTGTAACCTTTCCGGTATATCTTACCTTGGTGATATGATTAGTCAAGTGATACTTGATTAGATTTCGTAACCATTGGCAATGATGAAATTCTAGCAGCCCTCCTTGGGTATATGCATGTTCTCCTCACAAAACAGTCTGTACAAAAATTAATAATTAAAGATGGAATGCTATGAACATTATTGTGACTCTTCTTAGAGTTTCCGTATTTATTTCTATAGTTACTTGTATTTAAAATAATATTATTTTTCTTACAGTGAATTTGGGGATGTATATGACGAAGATCATTTTATATCCACACTTGATGGTTATGTGAAGGTGGTCAAAGAACTGCCTGAAGCACTAATGGAGCGGCATAATTATAATATGAGTAATATCACAAACATCAAAGTTCAAGCTTGGTCTCCTGTCAGTTATTACCTTGGAGTTGTTTCTCCCATCTTGCAAAAGGAAGGGTTGGTATTGGGACAGTTTCTCCTCATCTTTTCTATTCATCCTTTTGATATTTTATAAAATGAAAAATGTTGGTTTTTTCCTTTCATAAAAAATTTTTAGATGAAACTGAACTCTGAAATGAGTTCAAATTACTTTGACACAATTTTGATTTTTTGTTCAAATAATTTGATGTAAAAAAAATATTTTCATATGCAGGGTAATTCGAATAGCTCCATTTGCCAATCGTTTGGCAATGAGTGTTCCACCACATATTCAATTTCTTAGATGTCTTACTAATTATAAAGCATTGAGGTTTTCTTCTTCAATATCTGCACTAGCAAACAAATTAGTTTACCGAATGATTGAGAAGAGCTCTAGGACAGATGGAAAATACATTGCCGTGCATCTTCGTTTTGAAGAGGTACTGATTCTCTCATTCAATTAGGTTGGAACTGGTAGTTAGTGTCAATATATGAGACTGAAGGGAATTAGTGAAGGATTGAATCAGCTTTGTTATTGACTAAATCTTCTCAATATGCAGGATATGGTGGCATTCTCTTGTTGTGTATATGACGGAGGAGAGGCAGAACAGTTGGAAATGGATTCAGTTCGAGAAAAAGGGTGGAGGGGTAAATTTAAAAGAAAGGACCGGATAATTTTACCTGACCTTAATCGGGTTGAAGGAAAATGTCCACTAACCCCACTAGAGGTCCGTTTTACTTTTTAATGCTGATCAGATCTTAAATTCTGTTTTTATTTTTCTTCTCGGCATAAATCTGATCTCTCATGTTATTCACTTCAGAATGTGATGCCATAAATATTTTTTTTAGTAGTACCTTTTCCAGGTACTAGATTTTAGTTTCACTATCACTACATGCTTTCATTTTAATTAATTTAGTGAAAGAATGGTATGATGAGATGAAAATCAAACTATTGTTGCAATTTAAAATTGTGTGAAAGCTGATATTATATAGAAGAGACTGATCTTAGGTGCATATTCTTTTCCTTAATTACGTAGGTTGGTATGATGCTGCGTGGCATGGGATTTGATAACAATACTTCAATATACTTAGCTTCTGGGAAAATATATCATGCAGAGAGATATTTGGCTCCTTTGATGAAGATGTTTCCCTATCTTTATACAAAGGAATCTCTTGCAACATCAGATGAGCTTGCTCCTTTTATGGTAAAGATCCTCGCTTGTTGGAAAACTAGAACAATAACAAATGTCATGATTCATTCTATGAAACTGTGCTTCAGTTTCTGTTTTATTTTATTTCTTTCTCATATAGCCTGTAGACTGGAGCATTATTAACTTGATTCTAGTATACTTGTCTTGTTTATAAATCTGCTGAAGCATCACATTCTTTTCTCATGCAGCAAATAATTATAATTTTTTTGTCCTTGCAGTGGTTAAATATATAAATATTCATAACACACATTTAAGAAGCTAATATAGAAAATATAATTTGCATCCGATATATAGTTGTATCACTATATGAGAATGTAAGAAAATTTGATAACTAATTAATTGGAGTCAGTGGCATAGACTTGTAATAACAAGAACCAAATTCTAGTGGAAAATTTAAATGAAATTCCTTTTAATAATTTCCATTAATATCCTTCTTGATCTTCCTAAACACATTTTTCACAAAGCTAAAAATCATGCATCTATTCTCTTCACCTTCTCACATGTTCAAATCACCTTAATTCATTATTAATCATCTTTTCCTCAATGGTGTCAACAATCACCTTAATATACAGTCACTTTGTATCTTTTTCTTTCTTATATGACCACATATTCTTAATATATTCATTCCTACTATTCCTATTTTTTTCTCGTCTATTTAAAGCTCAATGTTCACTACCATAGTGTAGTTGGTTGTGTGCAATAAAATTTCACTTTGAGCTTACAAATTTCTAAGCTGTTACAACCATTCACTAAAATTTTCAAATGTAACGTCATGGATTTGGGTTGGACCTGCAAGCTGAAGCTCATCAATTTGAAAAAATGATCAGCAGTTTTAGACCTCAATTGCTGCGCTTTTATTTTTTGGTTTTTGTTGTTTATACACTGACCTCAAGAATGGACATGATGATAAAGGATCTAACTACGTTTCAATTCGAAAAAGCATAAAGGATGTCAATGGCTTTCTATTATGATTCTTTATCCACTCATTCTAGTAGTTTGTGTCTTGATGGTTGGTTATAACTTGTAAGTACGTTTAGCTGCCAGTTCTGTGCTTAAAAATACAAATTAAATAAATAAATAAAATCTTATATACAAGTTTAATTTAATTATACTTTTTCATAGAGTGTATGTTTTGGGTAGTTTCCAATATGCTCTAGTGCTTATTTTCGTATTTTTCTAGGGCTATTCTTCCCAATTAGCTGCACTGGACTACACAGTATGCTTGTCAAGTGAGATTTTTGTAACAACTCAGGGTGGTAACTTCCCTCATTTTTTGATGGGCCATAGAAGATTCCTCTATGATGGCCATGCTAAGACAATTATCCCAGATAAACGCAAGCTTGTTCTTCTTTTGGATGACTCGAGTATTAGGTATATTCTCTCTCTCTCTCTCTCTCTCCCTCATCCTCCATTTATAGCTGCTATATACTCTGTTTATACATTTCAAAGGATTGTGGGGAATATTTAATGTGCTTCTATCATATGTTGTCTTGACACAAAATAAAAATTTAGTGATTAGATAGTAGTTACTTTTGTAGGATTCACATAGTAGGCACGGATCTGTTCTGTTCTACAAAATAATATATTAACCGAACGGAGTTTCCCCTAGATTTAAATTTGAATCTTATGATTTATATTATTTGGTTTAAACTTATTTTTGAGAAATAATTGCTTATTTTTTCACCATTTTATACGAGTTTTTGATTTGGAAAATTTACTAGTTTCCAGAAATAATCCATTCCCAAACACCCACCTATGGTTAAAAGGTGATATTTGCAACACTTGAACTTTGGTGTACTCTGAAGAGTATTGATCTTTGTATGAAATTTTATTGCTAGAGCACTAATTGTAATCAGATACTAATCTACCACTGAATATGCACTATAATCCTGTAATGCCACAGCAAAATAAAATACAAGATAGCGAAAACCATTAATTGGTCCTTTGAAAATTTTTCTGAGCTGAAGTCAGCTGTTTATGGATCTTTGTCTATTAACCCATCAAAATGGTGCCTTTTAGCTTCTAGGCTACCAGGTTGTGTAGTGATCTTATATATGATGCAACTTTCTGTAGTTTTTATTACTAGTAAATCCTAACTGCTCTCTAGGGCCATGTTTTCAGTTTATTTTTTAACTTTGTTTTTGTATGATTACATTTTACTTAATAATTATAGATCTTGTTTGGCTTGAACCAAACTGTCAATAGGTTGGTTCTTAGAAAATTTTCATAGCTGAAGTCATACCTGTTAATGGAGGGGATTATAGACTCCTGCTTATTAATCATAAAAATTGGTGCGTTTAAACTTCAGGACTACCGGGTTGTTGTGATCCTGTATTTATGCAATTTTCAGTAGTTTTTTACTAGTAAATTCTGATTTGTAAGAACTGTTCGCTAGCACCAGTTTATTTTTTAACCTTGTTTTTGTAGAATTACATTACGTTTAATTGTTTAATGTTGTTTGGCTTGAATCAAACTGCCAATAGGTATCTTACTGTTGTTGTCCATCGTTGTCAGAATGTTACATTTAGTTGTCATCTGGATTTAGTTTGAGGGCTTAGGCTATGCCATTACTGGAAAACACTAGATGATGGGAAATATTTGTGCATCGGATTTTGCAGTTGGAGAGCTTTCAAGGATCAGATGGAAGACATGCTCAGCGAAAGTGACCGCAAAGGAATCATGGTACCTAGAGTTAGAAAAATAAACAGAAAAACTTCTGTCTACACGTACCCCTTACCAGAATGCAGGTGCCTACAGCAGTCTCTTGCCAATAAAATTGACCACAATCATGACGTTCTGTATAATTACAATGGAACAAAAGCTTAAATGGAAGACATGTTTCATTTGTTCCATCATCTCTGCACGGCAATCGGATTTATATCATTACCAAATTCCAAGGCATTGGTGCTTCAACTTCCAATTCTGCGGCCTTTTGAAGACAAGTTATGGATATTCCTGTTATTATAACAGGAGAGATTTCTACTTTACGATTGGCTTCTGCAACCCTGAAGATTTTGTTTGCATGTTACTTATTTTACACACTGGACAGTTCAGAGCTCCAATTTAAAGGTCGGAAAACGCTGCACCAACATGTTCTACCAATAATAGATATAGAAGAATTAATAGAGTGAGTTTTCTTCCCTCTTAATCAATGTTTTGTATGCTGACATCTCCATTTTTTGTTTCTTGTGTAAAATTCTTAGGCTTGAAGAAATATTGTAATGTCGAGTAAGTGAGCATATTTTTGTTTTGACCCATAGTTAGAGGGAGAGATCCTTATAGTCCGTTGATGAGTGGCTTTGTTTTCCCTCCCTTCCATATTTTCTAGATGTAACTTAATGTCTTCTGTATATTCTTTTTCGTTTATATCATTTAACATAATCTGAGCTCTTAATTCATCCTTGCAAAAACAAGTATGTGTAACACGTATTCTCACAGACAACAGTAGATAGCACCAAGAAATATGAGATAATATAAGAGAAAATAGATGAAATAGAGTAATAGTGCAAAAATCACAAATATTGCAATATTGGGTTTTCACTGCGGAAATATGTAGGTATTAAGAACTATGTATGAAATAACATAATGATAAAAGTTGGCTTTCGAGGGCCAAACACTCTCCACTCCTTTTTCCTACTTTTTTATTTTCTTCCCCTTCTATATTCTCTTTCCTTTCTTATTTATATCTTCTCTTATTACTAACAAATTTTGAAAAGAGAAGGCCTAAGTACCGAGTTCATGAGAGCTTGAAATGTTGACGGAGCATTTGTAAGACCAAAAGGAATTACGAGAAATTCGTAATGGCCTTCATGAGTTCGAAAAGTAGTTTTGTGGACATCCTCCTCTTGCATCCGAATATGATGATATCCAGACTTCAAATCTAATTTAGAGAACACCGTAGCTCCACCAAGCTCGTCCAGTAGCTTCTCAATAACGAGGATGGGAAATTTATCAAGAATGGTGATTTTGTTGAGCGCTCGATAGTCAACATAGAAACGCCAACTATCTTTCTTTTTCACGAGAATCACAGGGCTTGAGAAAGGACTAGTACTAGGCCGAATTATTCCGATTTAAAGCATTTCCTCAATTATATTCTCCATCTCTGCCTTTTGATAATGATGATAGCGATAAGGCCTTATGTTAGGAATTAGGGCATTTTCCTTCAACAATATGGCATGGTCATGTGTCCTATGTGGTGGAAGCTCAAATGGAGGTTGGAATATGTCAACAAATTGTTGTAGAATATCCATAGTGGTTGCCGATATTGGATGTTGCTAAGCAGAAGAGTCAGACTGAAAGAGTGGTGTCACGAGAAACCCCTCTTCCGCGTTTCTCAAGGCATTCAAAGCCCTCTTCCCACTAGCTTGGCTCCTTCCCAAGGTAGGATCACCTTTGAGAGTCACTATACGACCATGTAGCATCCAACTCAGGGTCAATTTCATGTAATCTTCTTCAAATTTACCCAAACTCGCTACCTAACTTGCCCCTAGAACCACCTTTGAACGACATAACTTCGTGATCAAGAAATCCTCCATGATTGAGATTCCCTGCACCAGTATTGTCACCTCCTAACCCGTGCTTGAGAGCTTCATTCCCACCTTAACTCGGAATGGTAGTAAATGCACCAAAGGTAAACCCAGGGCAAAAGAAAGAAAATTAGCTTCAGCCCCTGGGTCCACCAAAACAATGACCTTGCTACCATTGATGGTCCCTCGGACTTTCAAAGTCTAATGAGAAGTCAAACCCCATTAGCTAAAAGATGAAAGATGAAGCGAAGTACCGTCTAGAGCCAAAACAGGTTCCTTCGCGTGTGGGATCTCTTCGATAACCTCCAGCGTCTCCTCGTCCTCACCCAAAAGGAGCAGCTGTTGATGACGGAATTTACACGAGTGGTTTGGACTCCACTTTTCTCTACAGCGAAAACAAAGGCTCTTTCGCTGACGGTCATTCCATTCTTCATGTGAGATCCAACGAGAAGTGGGCTTTGAAGTACTAGAAGTTGTAGCAACGGAGGAAGCCCAGTTAGTTTTTTTCTCTCGAGTAACATTGGCCTTACTCAACTCTGGTGTGGATGAGTGAGTATTGGGCCTGACCCAATTAGAAGCTCGAGAGACCCCTCAGCCCACACAAGCACCACCTCGTGTCTCTTGCCTCCTGGTTGAACACCTTCCTCATGCCTTGCGACATTTCGAGCTTCAATCACCATCTCTATATCCATCATGGATTGTAAATTCTCAAAATCTTCTACCGCCATCTCGAATTTGATGGTTGGTTTGAGTCCTTCATGAAACATGCAATAAGGGTGTCACCTCTCAAGTGTCAGTGAAATCTTGTCGCTAATTCGAAATCATGACGATAGTCCATAACCGAGCCACTATGTTTCACCTTTAACAACAGAGCCAGAGGATTAGAGGCAACTCCAGGCTCAAAACGCTTAAGCAAGTCTTGCTCAAAGCGAATCCATGTGTGGAAAGAGGAATGAGACTCCCACCATTCGAACCACGTCAATGCTTTGCCGTGAAGTGCCAACACTACGTATTCCAATTTCTCACCCACTGGAATACCGGAAATCCAAAAATAACAATCAATTATGACGAGCCACCCGTTCGCATCTGAACCATCAAACGGAGGAATCTCCATCCGCCGATTGAAATTGCCCTTGGAAATTTTTTTTGATGATGCCCTCCCCCTGGATCCTCTACACGCGAATCACCGTTTTCTCCCTCAGAATGTTAATGGGGTTGGCGTATCATTAATTATTCCATATGCTTCCTCATTGTCTCCATGGAACGACTTTGTTTCACGCGGAACTCGGTCATTTGGCGCTCCAAACCTTCCATACGTTCCTCCATGGCAGCAGTGGTGCGGGTAGTGACCATCCACAGGTAAAAGCCCAGATCAAAGACTGATACCAAATTATAACACGTATTCTCACAGACAAAAGCAGAACGGATTACACCAAAAAATATGAGATAATATAAGAAAAAAATAGATGAAATAAAGTAATAGTGCAGAAATCACAAATATTAGTAGGTTTTCACATGTAGGTATCAAGAACCATTTATGAAATAACAGAGTAATAAAAGTTGGCTTTGGAGAGGCCAACACTCTCCACCTCTTTTTCCTACTTTTTCTTTTCTTCCCCTCTCTATACTCCCTTTCTTTTCTTATTTATATCTTCTCTCACTACTAACAAAATCTAAAAAGAAAATGATTTCCCACCTTCTAATTAGTTATTTCTTTTTCCCCTTCTTTTATATGTAAATTGGAAAGATGTGATATTCCTATGTTGTCCAGAGATTGTTACAGTTTGATGATGATAGGAAAGGAGTCGGGATTGCCATGAAAATAACTGAATTTTTACCGGGAAAGCATGTAGATGGAATCCGTAGTTAAAATTATAGGAATGAAGATAGTTGTGTATAGGAAAGATTAATGAACTCAACGTGAGTTGATTTTTTCTAAACATCTCTTTAGTAGTCTTGTATGCTTTTAGGAATTCTAGCTTTGACTTTTAAAATAACTGTTTTGCTTGTTTTTTTTAGGATAATGATTATTACTTAGCTGAAGATGGAATATTTATTTTTACCTTCTATCAAAAGCTCATGCCTAATCCCTTCCATCCCAAAATGGTCATGCACCTCCATACTTAGCGAATTAACCAATATGCCCTTAAAAAATTAAATAGACCTTACACTTTCTTATCTTTTAATCAGGAATACAATTTTTAATCTGGAATAAAAAATATATATTTTAAATTATATAATTTGAAATGTAATTTTTTTTATTACAAAGAATGTGTATTCCTGAAATTGCATTTTAAATTATATAATTTAGAATATAAAAATTGTATTTTGAATTGTAAATTTAGAATACAAAATTATATTTTAGATTATTATATCTCGGATTGTATAATACAAAATACAAAAAAATATATTTTAGATTATATAATTTAAAAATAATACTTTTAGTATTTTTGAAAATATGGAGTTCGAGGTAAAAATTGGAGATGCAGGAAAAATGCGTCTTTAGGCATGTATGTAAGGGAATAGGTTTTCCTTATTTCATTTCGGTACGATTTTCACATTTTGGAATACTCAAAGTAAAAGAGATAATATTTTTAGGGCTTTTTCATTCTGCATCCCGACAATTTTATGGTGCACCTTCATAATTTTTAAAATAATCATTTTACTATTTTTTAAAGTAACTTTTAAATCATTTATTCTAAAAATTTTCTAGAACACTCTTTCTGTAAAAGAAATTCTGGAATAGAATTTTTAGAATGAAATTTTCATAATGGAAATCCTAGAATGCATAAAAAACATATTGGAATATATTTTTTAGAGTTGTGTTTTCGAGAATGAAATTTTCAAAATAATTTTTTTTTAGCTTTTTTCATACCGTGTTTTCTCTCTATGGTACTTTCTTTGCGGTGTTCTTTCACTATTCTTCTTTCTTTGCTGGCATTCTTTCCTCCTTCTTTTCCTCCTTCTTCAATTGCGTCATAGTGTCAAATGGTGTTGATATTAACGACGGTGTGGTGCAGTGATGGAAGACATTTTAGTCTTTTCATATTACTAGTGGGGTGCTGGAAACAAAAGTCATATTTTTATATAAAATGGAAGAAGTTGGGTTTTCGAAGATGAGGTTATAAAGACGAATTCTTCCTCCACTGCCATACCCTCTTTATATACTTTCAAAAAAAAATTTAATTCTAAAACTGATCTCGTGAAAATAATCAAATTGTTCATATTTCTGTTGAACATGGTATGAACAGTAAAACAACTTCCGTTTTCTCTTAAATACGTCTTCTACATTGTCATTTTTAAAGGTTTTAAGGGTAATTGAACGCTAGGGAAGACTTTCTACCATTATGCAGTGTTTATCGACAATAAGGGAGACTGGGAGGTAAGACTTTTTATTTTGGTGGAATTTTTGTAGTTTCTAGTAGGGCACTCGGATGAAGCTATCCGATTCTCATTTTTTTGAAATTTGAAAATCGGACAGCCAGCCATCTGGTTATCATTTTTTTGAAATTTGAGAACCGGACAGCCAGCCATCCGGTTCTCATTTTTTTGAAATTTGAGAACCGGACAGCCAGATATTTGATTCTCAAATTTTTGAAAAATGACAACCAGATGCACTGGAGGGGGTGCCATCCGGTGTGTAAGTTGTGAACCGGACACCACCCCATCCGGTTGTCAAGAGGAATTAAATTTGCAAACCAGATGGGCAGTGGGTGAACCTCATCCAGTTTGTAAATTTGTGAACCGGATGATGTCAAGAGGAATTAAATTTGTAAACCGGATGGGCAGTAGGTGGACCTCATCCGGTTTGCAAATTTGTGAACTAGATGAGCCTTATCCGGTTCACAAATTTGCAAACCGGATGAGGTTCACCCACTGTCGATCCGGTTTGTAAATTTCTTAACGTTTTGTGAACCGGACGGGATGGCGTCCAGTTCATAGTTTGGATTTTTTTGTTTTTGTTTTTTTTATGAGTTGTTGGAATGCTATGTTACAGATATGAATAGTCTTTGTATATATTCAGAGGAAGTAAACAAGGTGTCTGATATAAATGATAAACATGAAAGTGGTTCGTTGGTTTGGGAAGAAGATTTCATTCTTGATTTTACAACTGATAAGGTAAAATGATTTGTTTTTGTTTATGTTTATGAAATGTAAATTAATTACATACGAATGTGATATATTGTGTAGGTGTTCGGTACCCGATATGAATTACTTGAATGGGTTCGCAAGGTTGCATTTAGACTTGGCTTTGTTGTTGTCATACTCAGATCAGACAAAGCAACTAGAGCACAAGGTAAGATGACCTATGTCTTGTTGGGATATGAAAGAAGTGGAAAATATAGAAAGTACAAAACAAATTTAGAGGTGAGTATAACCGGCACAAGAAAGTATGATTGTCCATTTAGATTGCGCGACAAACCAATAAAAGGTGAAGAAGGTTGGGTTTTGAAAGTCATATGTAGGTTGAATAACCATGAATTGGCTAATACATTGGTTAGTCACCCTTATGCTGGTAGGTTGCGACCCAATGAACACGCTTTAGTTGTGGACATGACAAAGAGTCAAGTTAAACCAAAGAACATATTGCTTACACTTAAAGAAAAGAATGAAGATAATGTGACGACACTGAAACAACTGTATAATACTAGATATACATACAAGAGATCGGTTAGAGGATCAAGAATTGAAATGCACCAGTTGATGATGTTGTTAGAGTGTGACAACTATATTCATTGGCATAGGTGTCACGAGTCCTCCCGAGTTGTAAGTGATATCTTTTGGACTCATCCTGATTCTTTGAAGTTGTTAAACCCATTTAGCAATGTGTTGTTGATGGATAACACCTACAAGAAAAATAAGTATAGGCTTCCACTGCTTGAAATTGTAGGTGTTACATCCACAGGCTTAACTTTCTCAGCTGCCTTTGTTTAGATGTCTATTGAACGTGCAAACAATTTCACTTGGGCTTTGCAAAGATTAAGAGGGTTGTTTTTGAGAGAAGATGTCTACTGAACGTGAAAACAATTCATCTGGTCCTCACCATATCTGTCACATTGCACAAAGTTAGTGTTAATTTAAAAAAAATTGAAAAAATGTGAACCAGATGAGCATGTCATCCGGTTGTGAATTGCAAAAAAAATGACAACCGGATGACACCCCTATATGGTTGTCATTTCCAAATCAAAATGAGAACCAGATGAAACCTATCCGGTTGTCAAACTCCCATATCAGAAAACTCCCTGTGCGCCGTCGACAGCCCCCCAAACACCAAATTAACTATTCTGATCAATAATACCACTCACAAATCGCTAATAAACATAAAAAATTGCTTACCTACAACTTGTTTAGAGGTTTAATTGAAGATTTGGGAGAAAGGAACGAAATAGACGACTTGCTTCTTTCTTGCAGGCAGCTACAGATCCAGATCCGTGATTCTAGAGGCTGAACCGGATGAACCCACAATGACACTCAAAGCTTCCAATGGTGAGATCAGTGAGAATGAATCAGATGAAGGGTTAGAGTGAGTGAGAGAACCGAATAAAGGGGATGAAAGGGATAGAGGATATTTCTATCTTTGTATTTTTACTTAAAGGCATAGTTGTCTTTTTATAGTGAGTATGAAGGTATAGGAAGAGTGTAAGGGGGTGGAGGAAGAATTAAGGACGACTCTTTTAAGGGATATTGTATGTCACGTTATGAATTTTATTATAAGTATAATTGTGCGATATTATGTTTTATCTGAATTTATTTTAAGGTTGAAACGTTTTATATTATGGTGTTAGAAAAAATACTTTTCACATTTTTTTGAACATAAACCCTTAAGAAACTAGTTTCCACATTACCGAATGAGATTTTTAAAAATTGAATTCCAATTCATTTTAAATCTAAATAATTAGACGAAATTAAATTTAATTCATATTTTCTGAAAAACTACTTTACAATTTTGTAGATTCAAATCCAAATAATTAGATTGAATGATAAATCTAAATCTATATTTGGGAAAACAAAATAGTTTGGATGTTTATAAATTAGTTTGTTATCAATTTAAAATTGATATTTTTAAAATCAGTTTTAAATCTAAAATCATTTTAAAAGATTATGTATTTTCTAAGAATATTTTTTTGGAATTTTTCATATTTTATAAAATGTGCAATTAGTTAAGAATTTTAAAAATAATTCAATTCTTAATATCTGGAACACGTTTTCTATAGACTAGGTACAATGTTTGTTATATGTGGTACAATTTGAGTGCTTGTCACTTTCTAATAAGAGCATAGTGTATTCCTTAAGAGTTTACGTTAACTCCCTTCTGAGAGTTTTGCATTGAAACGTGAGTAGGTCATGGATTGAGTTTTTAAAAAAATTCCAAAATCTAAATTTAATATAAATATAAATGATTGGATTGAAATTAAATTCAACATGTTTTTTTGTCATAAATTTGAATTTTTATAGATGGAAAGTCAAAATGATTGAACTAAATTGTAAATCTAAATCTATGTTTTTTAAAATAAAATGATTTGAATGCTTTATAATATCAGTTTGGTACCAATTTTAAAATCGGCTTTAAATCTAAACTAATTTAAAATTAATATATATTTTCTAAGAATACGTTTTAGAATGAAAATTTATTGGAATCTTTCGCATTTCATAAAATGAGCAAGTAATTAATAATCTAAAATGTAGTTTTTTTTTTTTTTTTTTTTTTTTTTTTTTTTTTTTTTTTTTTTTTTTTTTTTTTTTTTTTTTTTATATATATATTTGGAACATGTTTCATGTCGATATAGGTACCATAAATGTGAGTGTACATCACTTCCTAATAAAAGTAAATGATGATTACTTAAAATTTTATTTAGAATAAAAATTTGTTGAATCTTTCATATTTCATGAAATGTACTATTAATTAATAATCTAAAAAACATAGTTTTTTTTTTTTTTTTATATTGGGTAAATGTTTCGTTTTGAACTAGGTACATAAATAGGTATAAAAACAGTGTGTATGTTTTCTAAATAAGAAGGTAATTTAGTCAGGTTTATCCAACAACTTCTATGTGAGTTTTTCTTCTAGAAAAAAACAGGATGTTATACATTTGTTAAGAATTATAAAATGAAAATATAAAATAACAATACAAAATAATTTTTATTTTATTATTTTTTCTTGCACTAAATCAAAGAAATGCAACACATAATATTTTGTAAAGAATGAGTATACTATTTGAATGACATACATGTGTATGGGTATCTATTGCTTTTATCTTCATATTACTAATTATGAAATTGAATTAGGTGAAATACATATGGAGAATATATTCTATAAAGTCATATTTTTAATTTATATTCATTTAAACAAATGGTGTTTATATATATATATATATATATATATATATATATATATATATATATATATATATATGTGTGTGTGTGTGTAAGTTTTGTATAAAAACATTTCACACTAAATATCATTACTTTACCTTTTTTTCATATCATAGTATCTTACATTGTATAAAGTTTGGTGCCCAATAAAGATACTCGTTATCCTTATTTTAGATTATTTTGGATTTACAATTTGAAAAGAGATACGATTTTAAATGTATAAACTACTTTATAAATATCCGGAGTATGAAGTTAGATTCCAATCCAGTTATTTGGATATGAATTTACAAAAATCCACACTAGTTTCTTTTTAGGAAGAAATAATTTGGATTTAGTTATAATCCAAATTATTTAGATCTTTATCGTATCGAACTGGTTTAACAATGAAGCATTTTTCCACCTCTATTTCACATAATCAAGTTACCCAATAAAAACTATTCTTACCAGAATTTGGACTAGAATTTTTCTAGGTGGAGTATGGTTGAATTTCAGAGAGTTGGACCATGATAAAGTTGAATCTTCTTCGATAATGACTACTGAGCTCTGATGATGAGATACCAAATGGAGATTCATCTACAGAAGATTTTCTGACGCTCAAGTCAATAAGAGCATAGAGATGCTTTTAACTAATAATGAATGAGTAAGTATGAGATTGAATGATACTTCCTGAAGTACGAGGATGTGTTTATAACATTTGAACGTAATATGTGATTATTGTATTATAGGTTGTTAAGCCTGATAACAGAAAGCAATTATGGATTAATTTGTTATTTAAATCTACAGGTGGGGTTACCGACGTATTGTAATTGGATAATATTATATTAAAAATATTATACCCATAATTTTCAGTTGGGTATTATTTTCTTCATATTTTTCGAGTATTGGGTAGTACGCAAGCTCCCTGAGCTCAGAATCCGATATAGAGGATGAATGAGCTTAAAGTTGAACCTAGTAATTCGGAGGCTTTTTAGGCGATCTGTTTAGGCCGAGATTTGTATTTGAAGTCATGGTTAGGCGACTAGTTATAGGTTGACTATTGTGTCCATTTTTTGAGTTCATGTGATTGAACTTAATATTATTACTTTCAGGGTAAGATTTAAATCCCCAATAGTATTAATGATGAGTATTTGAAGTAATGAGGAGCACTTTAACCCAATTATAACCAAATGATTTGAACTCGATCGTAATCAACAAGTAGTAATAAAGTAGATTAAACTTGATTGAAATTGTAATCAGATAAATGAAATTTGAAATAATTGTAACCGCAACCAAGTAAGTCAAACTTGGTCAAAATCAGTAAAATGTATCCTAAGAGGGTATTCAGTGTTACCAAGTGATTAGAACTTGACTTTAAACGTGATCAAATTATGTCATTCGCCTGAGTTCATTACATGTGACTGAATTGTGGCATTCGGTTGAGATTATTAATTGAAACCGTGCAGTGAAGTTTGACCTAAGTACTTGGTTAAGTCCAAACTGTGTTGCTAGATCATAATATATGTGACCGAACTGGGTCGCTCGATCAAGATCGTTATATGTGACCAAATTATGACGTTCAACCAAGATCATAAAATGTGACCAAACCGTGTCGCTAGATCAAGATTATTAAATGTGACTGAATTGTGTCACTCACTCAAAATATTTAAATGGACCAAACTTGATCGTGTGTTCAAGATATTTATATAGGTGACCAAACATTGTTGCTTGATCAAGATTATTAATGTGTCTGAATTGTGTCACACTACAAAAAATCATATATGTGGTGGCGGTTTTAATATAGCATTTAAAAAAAAGTGTCATATTATATTATATAAAATGACATTTTAAGGAATGCCACATTTTAAGTTTAAAAAAAGACATTTAGAAATGCCGCTTTATACATAATATCATTTTTTGACGCGTGCGTAGTTTTCATTCCCTCAAAATGAAAACACAAAGTTTCCCTCAAACTTTCACCCAAACTTTTGTTCCCCCAAACTTTCCCAATAAAAAACTTTTGTTCCCTCCAAAGTAAAGTTCCCTCAAAATCTTTCCTTCCCCCAATTTCACTTCTCTTCACATTGAATCAAAACTGTAACTCTCCCAATTTCAGTTTTCAACATCGAAGAAGCTATCTCTCTCGTTCCTGCTTTCGATCCTCAAGTACGTTCTTCTTCTCCTTCTTCCTCTGTTTATCAACTGTTTAGGGTTATTTTGTTTTCACAATTATGGAATTTCAAGATTTGCATTTCGCATTCGGTGGTTAATTGAGTTTTGTGGAATTAGAATGGTGGAACATTGTTTTGGTTTTGTTGTTGATGGATCCTTGGTCGGGATTTGCTGTGGATTTTGGTTTGTGTTGCTGATTTTAATTATTCTGTATGTGTTTGTATTTCGATTTGTATTTTGATTTTGATTTTGGTTTGTATGTGTTGCTGTTAATAGTTAATAATACATTATCGATTCTCTACTAGGCGAGTCTCTTTGGCTTTATCTTTGTTTGGTGTATGTGTATGTGTTGATGTGGATACCTCAAGAGTGTGCCCCTGAATGTAGGCGTCCATAATTTAACACAACAATCTTTGTTTCTGTTTAATGTAACCTTTGTTTTCATTTTCTAATGTTTTATAAGGAACCTTTGTTTTCTTGGTAAGGTTTCGATTCAGAATACCCTTCTCTTCCAAACCAGGAACTCAATAATAATACCTACGATAGTGCCATCACCCAAATTCAGATTTGTTTGCCAACAAAAATAGTTTAAGTTGCAGTCAAATTTGTTTAATTATATCACAACTAGTTTTTCCCAAATAGAATAGTCGTTATAAATCTGTCAAGGTCCAATAATTTCAAAACCCTTGACCTATTCGTATCAATAGATCTATTCGATTATCATTAGATTTTTGTTTATTGATCAAAATTGCCAGTAATGAAAAAAATATATCATTGGTCATGTTGGAATTGAAATTTTGGGCACATACTCTATTATAGTGAATCAATGTGTTAAATAATGTCATTTATCTACTTCATTTATAATTTTCAATCTCCCGATCTTAATTTCTTTGACATCTTGTTGTTGTCCGAAAAGTTCTTTGTAGTTCAGTAACAAATTCTAATTTTATCAAAGCCAGAGGATTTCAGTTCTTTCTAAGGGTTGTGGCAAAATTATTGCAAGTATTAGGGGTTTCATGAAAATTAGCTGGGTTGCTAACATTCTGAATATTCAAGAACAACAATACTAGAGGTCATTTATTGCCTATCTGCATTAGTAATTAAATATCCTTTACTCTTCAAGCACAGAAAAAACGTAGAACTTTGTATAGAGACTGTTAGGAACTATGCTAGAGGTAGTTACATACCATTGTTCTAACCTTCCCTAACTCCAAATATAACACTCAAGGACAGTAAATATTTCAAGTAACAAAAAATATTGTTAGAAGCACAAAAACTTTCTTGCTTGGTAAAGAGCATCCAGGTTGAGTTAGAGGAATGTCATTTGGAGCTTGTTCTTCTCTTGTTTTTAAGAAGACTACAACAAGATTAATCGGTATGCATCATGCTTCGTCAAGTGCACCTTCACCACAAGTTGAGGATAAGGTAATGAAGATGGAAACTGAACTTGCAACTCTGAAAGAACAAATGAATTCCTTGCTTGCCTACATTGCTATAAGATCGGATGTATCTGAACTTGTTGTTGCAATGACACCTGGTTTGGTAAGTGCCTCAAACAATTCTGCTATATTATTAACATGTACATCTTGCTGTGGTATTTAATTTTCTTTCCTCTCAATATTTCAGGCATCAGATATTGCAAGTGGTATTCCATCCCCAAATCACATTGTAGGATCAAGTGGAGGCAGCAAGACACATTAAATATATATGTTGCTTTTTTTTCCTTTTTTGTATTTCGTAAGGGAAGTGGGTTTGAACAATTTAGTAAGTTGTAATAGTGTCTTGGAACATAATATTTTGTGAACTCTGTTAAAACATATACTATGCTATGTTGCACTATGAAATATTTTAATGTGATATTTTGTTATTACAAAAGTTGTGTTATTTTATAGTTTTCTTCTATTGGATATGAATGTAACATATATGATTATGAAATCTGATAAATTATTAAATACTACTAGATATATTATAATTGGATATATAATTATAAAATACTGCATATTTTTTTATTTAATATTAAAATTACGACAGTTAGAACTAACATATTATCATTCACCATTAATTATAATATGACTATAATAAACGTCGTATTAAAACGTTCATAATGACGTTCAGAGGTATCATTTATTGTTGTTGGCAATAAAAACAATTATGACAATTCAATTGACATTATTTACATCGAAAAAATGCCGCTTTATACAAGACCTAATATGGCGCCTGCTACAACGTTTCGGGCAAAAACGTCATTTTATATTTTGTGGCGCCCAGATCTATGGCGTTTTTTGGAAACGTCGAACATATATAAAGCAGCGTTTATAATCGACACTATATACAAAAAAAATGCCACCACATAGACGATTTTTTGTAGTGCCATTTAGCCAAAATATTTAAATGGACAACTGAGTCGTTTGGCCAAGATATTTATATATGTGATCAAACTGCGTCTCTTGATCAAGATTATTAAATGTGACTGAATTATGTCACTCAACCAAAATATTTAAATGGACCAAACTGGGTCATTTGGCCAAGATATTTATATATGTGACCAAACTGTGTCACTTGATCAAGATTATTAAACGTGATTGAATTATGTCACTCAACGAAAATATTTAAATGGACCAAACTGGGTTGTTTGGCCATGATATTTATATATGTGACCGAGTTGGGTTTCTCGGCCAAAGTATTTAAATGGACCTAACTGGATCATTTGGCCAAGTTATTTATATATGTGGCCGAGTTGGGTCTCTCGGCCAAAGTACTTGCATGAGTCCAAATAAATACAACTTGTGAGTTGAGAAACAAGTTGAACCTGTACTATGGACTCATCAAAAGTGGGATGATTCTGTTTGAGTTGTCCTTGGGATCAAAATCCATTTCATCCTCAAAGGAAATGGGAGGTGCTTCTGCATGTTGTGAAATGTTGGATAATATCACATTCTTCGAGTGATTTCAAAGTAAAGTTGATATGAGTGGTATTGTCATCGGAAGGAACCTTAACTAAGTATAGACTACTTTGAGGCTTTGAGCATAATATTCCAAAGTTGCTTTTGGATTGGCCTTTAGAGTGATAATCATAGCAGCCTTGTTTTTGGAAGGTCGACTAGTAGAGCATGCCGACAGAGCTTCCCTGGACGATGAACACCTTATTGAACTTGCCAATCGGTTATAGTAATGGTGATGAAAGTTGGATCCGAGTTGGCAAATTTTGTTGTTGACTTCTCACTATGAATAATATTGTCTATTGGAACAATGATTGTAGATCCTGATGAGGCACCGAGTAAGTTCCCTAGGAAAGAAAGGTGGGTCACTCATGGACACGCTTAAATACCACATCTTTCCTTGTCAAAACTTTCTTACTTATGCACTTTTACACTACCACACTCTATATTCAATAACAAAAATCGTTTATGATGTGGGAGATCACATTAGTTGCACAAGATGACATTGGTTGTCGATTGTAACTGAGAGAGTATGGTAAACAATTACACTTCTGTTTTGTTAATACTCTCACAAGACTAAGGATTTGATGAAACCAAGCAAGCCAAAGCAAGAAGCAACTAGAAGCGTGTCTTAGGCTTTGTCTTAGAGTGAGTGAGTGTGATTGGTGGGGAAAGAGAACCTATGCACAACTGAGGAGAAATTCACTAGCACATGGTCTAAAATGATTAAAACAAACCATAAAGCATAAGGTGAATTTTTGGCTAAAAACAGTTTTGAAAATAAGGTACTGGACGAAAATAAACCGATTTCAGGTTAATTGAAATCAATTTATTTGTGTCCTGGACAAAATTGAATAACTGTTTTATCAAAACTGTTTTGGGTTTTTCTCTTATAAAAACAGAAGGTTTTCTAATGTGCGCCATTAAGAGATGAAAAATTGAGAATCATTATGAGAATTTATTGAGAATTACTGTGAGAAAATCAATTTGGGAAAATTGGGGATTTCTTGATCAATTGAAAATGGCTTGTTCTTGAAGAATCAATTGTGATCTTGTACTGTGCTATTGGGTTTCTTCAAAACTGTGGACAGGTCTCTCTTGCTGCGCCAATCAGGGAGTTTCCTTTAATTTTTTCTTGAACCTGTTTATTTCAAGATCTGAATTCTTTCATTGTAATTTTGTGTAATTCTTGATCAATTGTGTGAGGTGTAGGCTATAGGGTTTAGCATTGTGTTTGCTGGATTGATTGGGGGTTGCGGGGTGTAGTCTATCAATTCAGTGAGATTCTTGGTTAAGAATTGTTTGATTGATTGTAAGTGTATAATTGACTGATTTAGTGAAATTTTCTTTGCTTGAGGGGCAAAGGAGACTGGACGTATCCCTTGAGGAAGGGTGAACCAGTATAAAATTGCTTGTGTTCTGTTTTCTTGACCCTTCTTTTACCTTCTTGTTCAATTACATACGCTGCCCAGTGTGATTAAGTGTTAATTGTTTTGGATCTTGTTAAACTGTTGCACAATTGAGTACTTAGCATATTATTTGTAATTTGGTAATTGTTGATGATCTGGTTTTCATCTAATCAGTTTGGTGTTTCTCAAGTCATTGTGTGTGTTATCAAACTATGATTTAGATTGTTATAATTGTTTCTTGTGCCTTGACGAATATGTAATTGATCAATCTACTCAAATTTTAAGTTTTTTTTTTTAATCTGATTTAACTCCTAAGTTTCTACATAATTTCCTGTTACAGTCTTAATCCTATATTTCATCAATAGATTGGTATTGAGCAATTCTCAATTTGGTATTGTGATTGATAGATTAATTGGTTCTGCTAGACAGAGTAATTTCAATCTGCTTTGTTGTCTTACAAACTGTTATACATTCTGGTTCATTCTGGATTCTTGAGTGTTTTTATTTTTAGCCATTGCAGACCTGTTGAATTGCTGAAGTTATTTCCATTCTGATTTTGCTCTCATATATCATAAATTTTGTGTTCGTTTTGTACTTTATACTTGAGTTCTTTTAGATTGTATTTTGCACTTATCCAGGGAGCATATCATTCAAGTTTAAATTGTTGTCATTGTGTACTGCATCAGTCTTGATAAATCTAGTTTAAGGTGTTACTTGAACTAGCTTGATATTTTGTGTATTTGCATTTGTCTTGATCTCTATATTTTGCAAATTGATTTTTTAGGAGTGGTTTAGGGTCATATTGATATTACTGTATTGTTTCTATCTTGTTAGATTGTTGTGACTTAATTTCTAGTGATGTATAGATCTTGCTCATTCACTGTCTTAATTGTTGTTCATTATGTCAGAAAATAAATCAGTTGATTTGCGTTTAAATCAGTTTATTTATCTGTACTGCACCAAAATTCCTAGAGCTTGAGATCTGTAAAAATCTTCATTTTGCTTTAAACCTTTTCAAAATCTCATTCAGTCTTGTTAAACGTTTTTAAACTGTTTTAAAGGTCAAAATTTTATAAAGTTCAATTCAACCTCCCTCTTGAACTCAACCTAAAGTGTTTTTCAATTGGTATCAAGAGCTAAGGCTTGAAAGTTACTCAAGTTTTTGATTCTATGGCTGAGGGAAAGCTGCCTTTTGGTGAGGGTGCTTCTATTAATAGACCTCCTTTGTTCAGTGTTGTTAACTATCAATTTTTGAAAATTCGGATGAAGATATTGCTTTTGGAGAGTTCCTAGTTACTTTGATTTCAAGAGCAAGTAATCATCATCTTGAATTCTTCAAAATTAACGTTTGTTGTTGTTGTTGTCGGCATCAATGTTCTAGTCATTCTTAGGCTATCACTATAAGAGTAATTCTAGAAGCATATTGGAGAGGTTGACCTTGATGAGGTCAACATCAACTCGACTATAAAGATTGGCCTTTTGGAGATCAGCCTCAGGAGATCGGCCATTGAGATTAGCTTCTTGAGCTCGGTCTCGAGAGAGTTCGGTTTTAGTGGATCAGTCTTTTGGAACTCGACCATGGAAGTCAGTTTTTTGGAGGTTGACCTCGAAAGAGCTTGGCCGAGAGATCAGCCTTTTAAGATCATTGTTATCAAGTCACAACGATGGATTTTTAGCATCGAATCCATTCGGTGATCCAAAACTCTTTTAATATAATTCTAGGGCTCACTACTAGAAAAATCATTGATAATGATCGAAAGATCGGTTACTAAATTATCAAAATCGGTCATTGATTAAAACAGTGACCGATTTAGTGACCAAATGTATCAATCACTATTTTGTTGATTGCTGATGTATAGTGATCGATTCTTGTGACTGAATTAGTAACCAATTTTGTGACTGAAATTATGATCGATTCAGTAATTTTGTGACCGAAATTGTGACCGATTTTAAAAATTAATAAATATTATTTTTATTATAAAAAAATTATTATTTTTATATTTATATAAAAAATATTATTTTTTAGGAAACTATTGTTATGATTTATTTTTTACATATTAAAGTATTGTTAGTAATTTAGTAGGGAACACGTAAAAGTTGTTGAAGGATGAGAATGTGAGGGCTTTTCGTTTTTCTTTGGTACTAATTTTTCAACATTAAGTTATTATAGTATTGCCTTTTAATAAACAACTCAACTGAAATTCTAGCTGCGTGTTTTGTTTTGATAATAATAATTTTAGAATATAAGAATATACAAAAGTTCTTGGTCGGACAATTTAACGTGATTCATCATCTGATTGCGAGAAACTACCTCTTATCACATTATTCAAATATTCATGAAAAAGTCATGAATTCTGTTTAATACAAGCAGCATAGAAATGAAATAAGGAGGGCTAAAACTCTTTAGATAAGTTTTGTAACAGAATAGTATATGATATTATAACATTTAAAATTTTAAATTACTAAGCATTATTTTGAAGAAAGTATTTTATAATATGTATACACACAATATATATATATATAAATATGTATTACAAGATAAAAAAAACAATAGATATAATTTTATATATATAAATTTTTAAAGATTAATAAAAATTAGTTAATGCATAGACGTATATACAAAATACTCATATATCTTTTAATATATATATATATATATTAACTCAATTAACAAAATTATTTAAATTATAAATTAAGAAAGAGAGAATTAATAATATAAGTTTTATTTAAGTTTAAATTAACTTGTAGTTATAAGTTTTAACTTAAGATTTAAATTAGAGAAAAAAGATGAAAGAATATGAAATAATCTTGTAGGGATATAATGAGTCTTATTCATCTTCACTAGTCAATACAAAAAATAATTTATATTTATCTACTTAAATAAAATAAAAATTTTACATAGATATGATATCTAATTAATATATTTTGATGATATTTGTCCTTGCTTCTTTTAAGTCATTTGTTTCTTTCCTCTCCATGCAAATGATAGACTAAATTCAGATATATAGTCACAAGTCACAAGTTGATAAATGACTACATGTACATCAAACTCTCTACTAAGTTAAAAATTTGACAACCTTATCACTTTCATCATTCTCACTCTCACTATAATTCACCCATACAATACATTACCATGTTTTTAAAACTAATATGTCTTTAAAAAAATAAAAGAATCAAAATACGGATGGATATGTTTATTTATTTATATATATATA